>Ga0111539_10002208_pt1 | contig 25997 bp, 19 predicted proteins | sample RhiMethybrSRZTD1_FD_79667 | JGI IMG/M metagenome (GOLD analysis project Ga0111539, IMG submission 79667) | Populus rhizosphere microbial communities from Tennessee, USA - Rhizosphere MetaG P. TD hybrid SRZTD1 (version 2) (version 2) | ecosystem: Host-associated > Plants > Roots > Rhizosphere >...
GCAACGCGCTCGCGAAACTCTCCGGCAAGAATCTCGACATGATCGCTGCCAACAAAGTCGGCGGCGGGCTCGCATTCGACAAGGACGAGAATGCGCTGACCGTGTACTGGCCGGGCGGCGGCAAGCGTGAGCTGGCGTTCAGCAGCAAGCTCGCGCTGGCGCGGCAGCTCGTGGAAGTGATCGCCGAACGGTACGGCGCCACCGAGAAGAAGCGTACGGTCGCTGCGAAATCGCCGAGCCCTGCCCATGCCAGCTGACGGCGCGCACACGGGCGCGCGGCACCGTCTCGAAGTGCGCATCCTCGATCCCCGCATCGGTCGGGATTTCCCGTTACCTCAGTACGCGACCGAAGGCTCGGCAGGCGTCGACCTGCGCGCCTGCATCGCTGCGCCGCTGGAGCTGAAGCCGGGCGACACGCAGCTGATTCCCTCCGGCATCGCGATTCACCTCGAGGATGCGGGCTATGCGGCGCTGGTGCTGCCGCGCTCCGGTCTCGGCCACAAGCACGGCATCGTGCTCGGCAATCTGGTGGGCCTCATCGACTCCGACTACCAGGGCCAGGTGTTCGTCTCGTGCTGGAACCGCGGGCAGACGACGTTCACGATCCAGCCGGGCGAGCGCATCGCTCAGCTCGTGGTCGTACCGGTCGTGCAGGTGGAGTTCGCGGTGGTCGAGGAGTTCGCGCAGTCACAGCGCGGCGCCGGCGGTTTCGGCAGCTCCGGCCGGAGCTGAGCGCTGCCGATCAACGCAGGCCCTTCAGTTCCTTGAAGCGCTTGATGTCCGACTCGAACTGGTCGGTCAGCGCCTGCTGTTCCTTGCGATTGGCGGTCAGCGATTGCTGGTAGACGCGCAGGCCGTTCACGGTATTGACCATCTCCGAGCCGAGCGACTCCGGGAGCGGCGGCGCGTTCGCCTTGTCGCTGTACGGCTTGAAGCGTGAGACCTGAACCTGAAGACGAGTCTGACGCTCGCGCAGGTTCGCGATGTTCTGCTCGGTCACGCGGACCTGCGCTTCCAGTTGCTCGAGCCGCTGATCGCGCAGGCGCTCGATATCCTCGACGGTCAGGTAGGTTTCGATCAGCGTGCGATCGCGCAGGGCCCGCTGGTCCTTTTCCTTGCGGACCTTCGCTTCTTCGGCCTCGCGCACCAGCCGCTTCTGGCGCGTAGCATCGCCTTCGATCAGGCGCAGCTGCATGCCGTTCTCGTTGAGCACTTCCGTGTCCTGGCCGACGCACTCTGGAGGCACGCTGTCGCCGTAGTGCGTCTGCCCGTCGCGGTCCTTGCAGCGGAAGAAGGCTTCGTGAGATGCGCTCTTGGGCTGTGGGCGGGGGCGAGCCTGCGCCGCCGCCGTCGTCGAATAAGCCGCCGTCAGCACGACGATCGTTGTCGCGAGGATGCTAATGCCGAGGATGTGAGCTCGAGCCAGCGTCATTCGCGGCTATTGTGCCGCAGGGAGCCGGGCGGTCAACCTTTTACGCCCTGTAATGCGACGCCGTACTGGGCACGATACGCCCGTGTCGCCGCCAGCTGGCTCTCGTTGCCGGACTGCTCCAGGTACTCGATCAGATCGGCGAGCCGGAGGATGCTGGTCACCGGCAGGCGCAGAGTCTGCTCGACCTCCTGCACGGCCGACAGCTGCCCCGTGCCGCGTTCCTGGCGATCGAGAGCCAGCACCACGCCGGCCGGCTGCCCGCCCGCTGCAGTGATGATCTCGATGGCTTCGCGAATCGCGGTGCCGGCAGTGATCACGTCGTCGATGATCAGCACGCGACCGCGCAGCGGGGCGCCGACGATGGTGCCGCCTTCGCCGTGATCCTTCGCTTCCTTGCGATTGAACGCCCACGGCACGTCGCGGCCGTAGCGATCGGCGAGAGCGACCGACGCCGACGCGACCAGCGGGATGCCTTTGTAGGCCGGACCGAACAACACGTCGAACTGCCAGCCCGCGCGCTCGATCGCTGCGGCGTAGTGACGGCCGAGCTCAGCGAGCGCGCGTCCTGTGTTGAAGCCGCCGGCGTTGAAGAAGTACGGGCTGAGCCGGCCGGATTTCAGCTTGAACTCGCCGAAGCGCAGCACGCCCAGGCCGAGGCACAGTTCGATGAAGGAGGCGGACATGAAGGGATTCTATACATTCTCTCTATAATGGGCCGCATGCGCGTCATCACACTCAACGCCAACGGCATTCGCTCCGCGGGCAGCAAGGGCATGTTCCGCTGGCTCGCGGGCCAGGAGCCGGACGTGGTGTGCGTGCAGGAAACGAAGGCGCAGGAACATCAACTCGGCGATGCGCTGTACCGGCCGAAGGGCTATCACTGCTACTACTTCGATGCGCAGAAGAAGGGCTACAGCGGCGTCGCCATCTATGCGAAGCACAAACCCGAGAACGTCACGATCGGCTACGGCTCGAAAGAGTTCGACGCGGAGGGCCGCTATCTCGAAGCGCAGTTCGGCAACCTCTCGGTGGTCTCGCTGTACCTGCCGTCCGGTTCCTCGGGCGAGGATCGGCAGCGCGCCAAGTTCCGCTTCCTCGGCGAGTTCATGCCGCACTTGAGCGCGCTCAAGCGCAAGCGGCGCGATTTCATCCTGTGCGGCGACTGGAACATCGCGCACAAGGAGATCGACCTGCGCAACTGGCGCTCGAACCAGAAGAACTCCGGCTTCCTGCCCGAAGAGCGCGCATGGCTCGACCGGCTGTTCGGCGACGTCGGCTACGTCGACGGCTTCCGCGAGATCAATGCGAATCCCGACCAGTACACCTGGTGGTCGAACCGCGGCCAGGCGTGGACGAAGAACGTCGGGTGGCGCATCGACTACCAGATCCTCAGCCCCGGGCTGCGCGGCAGCGTGCTGAGCGCCAGCATCTATAAGAAGAAGCGCTTCTCCGATCACGCGCCGCTCGTGATGGACTACGACTTCAAGCCCCGATGAGCGCCGAAGCAGCGGCCGCTGCGACCGACAAGCCAAGGCTGAGGCAGGTGCTCGCCAGCCCCAAGATGGTGGCCATCCTGGTGCTCGGCGCCTCGTCCGGCTTTCCGAACCAGCTGACCGAGAGCGCACTGCAGGCGTGGCTGAAGGACAGCGGCGCGACCAACACGACCATCGGCATTCTCTCCTACGTGGCGCTGCCGTATCTGTTCAAGTTCTTGTGGGCGCCTTTCGTCGATCGCTTTCCGCTGCCGATCCTGGGCAGGCGTCGCGGCTGGGTGCTCGTGATGCAAGCGGCTCTGGCCGCGACGATTGCCATGTTCGCCCTGCAGGACCCGACTGTGTCCCTGACGCCGGTCGCCGTCTGCGCGGTCGCGATCGTGTTTTTCTCCGCGACTCAGGACATCGCCTTCGACGCCTACCGCACAGACATCGCGCAGCCGAGCGAGCGCGGGCTGGCCGCGGCGGCGAACAACCTCGGATACCGCAGCGCTGCCTGGCTCGCATCGGCCTTCGCGCTGGTCGTTGCCGATTTTTTCGGCTGGCGTCCGGCCTTGCTCATTCTCGCAGGCGTCATGGCGCTGTTCTGTATTGCGACGGTCCTGGCGCCCGAGCCGCACTACACTCATCAGCCGCCGCGCACGCTGCGCGAGTCGCTCCGCGTTCCGCTGCGCGAGCTGCTGGGCTCGCCCAGCGCGATCGCGTTCATCGCACTGATCCTGCTGTTCAAGGTGGGCGACGCATTCGCGTTGCGCCTGTTCACTCCATTCATGATGGACATCGGCTTCACCAAGACCGAGATCGCCCTGGTGTTGAAGGCGCTGTTCACCACGAGCGCGATCGTCGGCGCGATCCTCGGCGGAATCTTCATGGTGAAACTGGGCCTGCTGCGCTCGATGCTGATATTCGGCGTGCTGCAGGCCGCATCCAATTTCCTGTACTACGCGCTTGCGCTCACCGGCAAGAACTACGTGCTGATGGTCGCAGCCGTGAGCATCGACAACGTGGCGGGTGCGATGGGCAACATTGCCTCAGTTGCGCTCATCATGGCGTTGTGCGACGTGCGCTTCAGCGCGTTCCAATACGCATTGCTGTCCGCCATCGCCCTGACGCCGCGATATCTGCTCGGCGGGCCGGCGGGTTGGATTGCCGACCATGCTGGATGGGACATGTACTACGTGGTCAGCGTCCTGCTGGCGCTGCCCGGGCTGGTGCTGGTATGGGTCATGCGCGAGCGCGTGCATGCGCTCGATCAGAGCAGGACGTGAATGCGCGCTATAAGTCGCGCGGCGACGGCCACTCCGAATAGCCGGACGCCTCCGAGCGGTCGAGGCTCGTGAGCGGGTCGGTCCACACCGTGCCGCTGCTGACTTCGCGATCCGGCTCGTAGTCCTCGGCGTCGACGTCGACGGAGCCACTCCAGTCTTCGGGCGCCTGCGCGCCTTCGAATTCCTGCTCCGCCCACGACTCCAGGTCGACCTCCTCGAGCGTGCCATCGAAGTGTTGCACTTCGACGGTGGCATCGTCGCGATCGATCGCGACGACTTCGAACAGCGCGCCGCCGGGCCGACGATACCAGTCACCAACAACAGGGCTCGGCGAGGTCATGCTGTGCTCCGTAGAAAATCTCTGCGACGCGATGTGTTCCTTGTTCGACCTTCGTTTTAGTCCTGTGAGCGGGCGGATTCAAGAGGAAATTTTTCTGCAGAGCATCAAGCATTCGTGACGCACGCGTGCATTGATGACATTGGTGTCAGTTCACTCTTCGGTATTCGAGATCCCATACGCCATGACCGAGACGCTGACCGCGTCGCTCGAAGCGCGTGAGCGTGCGCTCTGCAGATCGCGCAACGAAACCTGCGTCGCTTGCGACGTTGACGAAGGCGGCGCAGGCATCGATCACCTCGCGCATGTGTTGTGCATACGGCTCCCAGTCGGTCGCGAGCCGCAGCGTGCCGCCTGGCGCGATCGCTTTCGCCAGCAACTCGACGAACGGCGGCTGAATCAGGCGCCGCTTGTGGTGTCGCTTCTTCGGCCACGGATCGGGAAAGAAGAGGTGCACGAGCGCGATGGAGGCGGGCGCAATCTGCTGTTGCAGGACCTCTACGGCGTCGTGGCAGATCACGCGCAGATTACGCAGCGACGCCGTTTCCGCGCCGAGCAGCAGACGTCCGACGCCGGGACGATGCACCTCGATGCCGATGCAATCGAAGTCGGGATGCGCGGCGGCGAATTCGAGCAGCGCTTCGCCCGCGCCGAAGCCGATCTCCAGCATGCACGGTGCCGTGCGGCCGAACAGCGTGAGCAGATCGAGCGGCGTCGAGGAAAATTCGACGCCATACTTCGGCCATAGCTCGGCGAGCGCGCGCTGTTGCCCGGCCGTCGCGCGTCCCGCCCGCAAGACGAAGCTGCGCACACTGCGCCTTCGCGCTTCGGGAGGCTCTTGCTCGGACATCAGGGTGTTTGCTTTTGGCCGAGGAGGTGTTCGAACAGCAGCCGCGCGGCCGACGGCAGCGGCGCATTCGTCCGCGTGCACAGGAACAGCTGGCGGCGCGCCCAGGCATCGCTCAATCTGATGCTCGCGAGCGATAGCGACCGGATGTAAGGCGAAGTCGCGGCCCGCGGCACGATGCCGACGCCGAGACCCGCGGCCACCATCGCACACGCCGCGTCGAAGCTCGTGACATTGATGCGCCAGTTCAGCGTGCACCCCGTTTCGGTCGCGGCCCGCGTGAGCACGTGGTGTAGAGCGCTGCCGGCATGCAGGCCGACGAACGGCTGATCGGCGATCTCCGCGAAAGCGATCGACTGGCGGCGGGCCAGCGGATGATCCGGTTGCAGCACCACGACGAGCTCATCGTTGCGAAACGGCACCGTGCTTAGCCCGTCGACCATCGGCAGCTCGCTCAGGATGCCGAAGTCCGCGGAGCTGTCCGCAACGGCCGCCGCGATCGCGGAGCTCACGTGCTCTTCGAGCTGCACGTGAATGTCGGGATGCGCGGCGTTGAACGAGGCCAGCGCACCGGGCAGAAATTCCACGATCGAGGAGATGTTCGCGAACACGCGCACGTACCCGCGCTCGCCGCTTGCGTGTCGCCGCATCTCGTCGTCGAGTTGAGCAGCCTGGTGGAGCAGGACGCGAGCCCGTACCAGCAGCGCGTGACCGGCGGGCGTCAGCTCGACGCCCTTGGCAGCGCGCACGATGAGCGCGCAGCCGAACACCTCTTCCAGATCGGAAATGCGCTTACTGACCGCGGAGGCTACGGTGTGCGAGCGCTCGGCCGCCCGCGCGATGCTGCCGGCATCGGCGACAGCGACAAACAGCTCCAGGTCGCGCAGGTCGAACTTCATGGGACGTAAGCTTGCCGGTTGGGCGGGCCGCTGCATAGAATCCGACGGCACCGCGGGTGTAGTTCAATGGTAGAACTGTAGCTTCCCAAGCTACTAACGTGGGTTCGATTCCCATCACCCGCTCCACTTCCTCCATAAACTGCCACGATTCGTCAGCGGCAGGTCCCGAAGCGTCACGGCGCCGGCGCACGGCGCGGGCACGCTGGGATCCGTTCGAACAAGAACCCGAGGTTTGCGGATGTTGCGCATCGCAGGGCTGTGGATCGGTCTCCTGGTGCAGCTCGTTGCGCTGCCCGCACTCGCTCAGGAAGCTCGTGCTCCGGCCGCGTCAGTCGAGTTGTTCACGCCACAGGGCACAGCCCGGCAGGTTCGTCAGGTCACGGCGCGGTTCACCGCACCGATCGTGACGCTGGGCGATCCGCGCCTGGCGGACCCCTTCGACGTGCAATGTCCTGCGACCGGTCAGGGGCGCTGGGCCGATCCGCGCAACTGGGTCTACGACTTCGACGAGGACCTGCCGGCGGGTCTGCAGTGCACCTTCACGCTGCGCGCACAGTTGAAAACAGCCGCAGGCGGGGCGTTGTCAGGCAAGCGCAGCTTCTCCTTTAGCACTGGAGGACCGGCCATTGGCGCTTCCTATCCACGCGATGGCTGGGAAGCGATCGACGAGCAGCAGGTATTTCTGCTGCGGCTCGACGCTCCGGCCAATCCGCAGTCGGTGGAGGCGCACGCGCACTGTGTCGTCGAAGGCATCGAGGAACGCATCGGCGTCGAAGCTCTCACCGGCGAAGAGCGTGCAGCCGTTCTCAAGGAGCGCCGCTCACTCGGCTATCAATACTTCCAATTGCTTTGGAAAGACGGTGCGGTGAGTCACACGCGGCTGCGCGGGGAGGAGCTCGACCAGGCCGAAGAGAGCATCGCGGTGGTCCGTTGCAAGAGGCCGCTGCCTGCCGCGACGCAGATGCGTCTGCAATGGGGCGCAGGCGTCGCGACGCTCACCGGTGTCGCGACGACGCAGGACCAGCAGCTCGCATTCAAAGTTCGGGCGGCCTTCACTGCGCAAGTCGAATGCACGCGCGCGAATGCACGCGCCGGTTGCACTCCGACGCAGCCGATCGTGGTCAACTTCGCGGCGCCCGTGCCCCGCGACCTCGCGCTCGCGATCCGGATCAAAACGCACGACGGCGAGATGCTCGTTCCTGCCGACACGGAGTCGAAATCGATACCGACGCTCGAGCGAATCTCATTCGCTGGACCGTTTCCGGAAGAGTCGACAGTCGTCGTGACGCTGCCGGCCGGAATCGCCGACGACTCCGGCCGCAGCCTCGCCAACGCGGCGCGCTTCCCGCTCGAAGTGCGCATCGACGCGTTTCCAGCGCTCGCCAAGTTCGCCGCGGACTTCGGCATCCTCGAAGCGAAGCAGGGCGGCGTACTGCCGGTGACCCTGCGCAACGTCGAGCCGCAGTTCGGCGGACAGCAGCCGGATCTGCCGGCGAAAATGCTGCGCGTCGATGCGACTCCTGCTGCGATTGTCGACTGGCTGAAGCGCGTCGACAAAGCGAATGCCGGCAGCGGGGAATGGGTCGCCGCAGAGCCGACGGAGGATGCGGAGGCAGACGCGCCGAGCAGCGTGTGGAAGGAGACGACGGGTGCGACTTCCGTGTTCACACCCTCGGATGCACCGACTGCGTTCACGCTGTACAAGCCGGCGGGCGGCAAGCCGGCCGAGGTGCTCGGCATTCCGCTGCGCGACTCGGGCTTCTACGTGGTCGAGATCGGCAGCCGCGCACTCGGACGCTCGCTGCTCGGCCGCGACCAATTGCGCTACGTGTCCACCTCTGCGCTGGTCACGAATCTCACGGTTCACTTCAACTGGGGCCGCGAGAGCTCGACCGCATGGGTGACGCAACTGGACGATGGCAAGCCCGTGCCGGGAGCCGCGATCACCGTCGTCGAGTATTGCAGCGGCGCAGTGGTGTGGCAGGGCAAGACCGGCGCCGACGGCATCGCCGCGATCGGTGAATCATTCGGCGAGCCGCACAACAGCACAGGGTGCTGGCAGAGCCAGTCGAGCCGGGTCACGCCGCTGCTCGTGCTCGCGCAACGCGAGGCCGATTTCAGTTTCACGCTGTCAACCTGGAACCAGGGCATTACGCCGGACCGCTTCGGCCTGAACACCGGCAGCGAGTACCAAGCGGGCATCTATCACACCGTGCTCGATCGTGCGCTGTTCCGTGCGGGCGAGAAGCTGTCGATGAAACACTTCCTGCGACGGCATGCGTCGCCGGGCATCGTGCTGCCGGAGTCCTTGCCCGTCACGCGCAAGGTGGTGATCGCGCATTCCGGCAGCGGCCAGAAGTACGAGCTCGAAGCGCGCTTCGGCGCCGACGGCATTGCCGAGAGCGAATGGACGATTCCGGCGGAGGCGAAGCTCGGCGATTACTCGGTCTCGATCGTCGACCCGTATGAGCGCCAGAGCGGTACCTTCAAGGTCGAGCAGTTCCGTCTGCCGTCGATGCGCGCGAGCGTCACGGGAGCGGCGCGGCCGCTCGTGCGACAGAAATCCGCCGAGCTCGATCTGCACGTCGCCTACATGTCGGGTGGCGGCGCTTCGGGTCTCGCAGTGAAGCTGCGCTCGGTGGTCGAGCCGGTGCCGCTCTCGTACGCAGGCTACGACGACTATCGATTCGGCGGTGTCGCGGTTCGCGAAGGCATCGTCACCGGCGACGATTCCTATTTCTACGAGGATTCGGCCGAGGAGCCGGCGCAGCCGGGCAAGGTGCAGGTGCTGCCGATCACGCTCGACGGCGAAGGCTCGGCGCGCGTCACGGTCGGCGATCTGCCGCAGCTGCCGGGCGCTGCACAGCTCACGGCGGAGCTGGAATATCCGGACGCGAACGGTGAGTTGCTGACCGCGACCGGTCGCGTGCGACTCGTCCCCGCGAACCTCAGCGTCGGCATTCGGCCCGAAGGCTGGGTGGCGAGCTCCGAGCAGTTGCGCTTCCGCGTTATCGTGCTCGATCTCGACGGCAAGCCGCGGGCGCGGCAACCCGTGAAGGTCGCGCTCTACCGGTCGAACGCGTACTCGTATCGCAAGCGTCTGATCGGCGGCTTCTACGCGTACGAGACGACGCGCGAGACCAGCAAGCTGCCTGCGAAATGCGAGGGCGTGACGAACGAGCAAGGACTGGTGATGTGCGACGTCGCGCCGGGCATCAGCGGCGAAGTGGTCGCGCGCGCCGAAACTCTCGATGCCGACCAGAATGTCGCAGGCGCGACGTCGTCGTTCTGGGTCGCGGGCAAGGACGACTGGTGGTTCGGCGGCACCCAGGGCGATCGCATGGACGTGCTGCCGGAGAAGAAGGAATACGCAGCCGGCGAGACGGCGCGCTTCCAGGTGCGCATGCCGTTTCGACAGGCCACTGCGCTGGTGACTGTCGAGCGCGAAGGCGTGTTGTCCAGCTTCGTTACGAAGCTCAAGGGACAGATGCCGCTGATCGAAGTGCCGATCGCCGACTCGTACGCGCCGAACGTGTTCGTCTCGGTACTCGCGGTGCGCGGTCGTGTCGGTGCGCTCTCCGGCGGCAAGTCGCAGCGCGAAGCTGTAACTGCGCTCGTGGATCTGAACAAGCCTGCGTATCGCCTTGGCGTAGCGAAAATCAACGTCGGGTGGAAACCGCATCGGCTCAACGTGACGGTGACGCCGGTCAAGAAGACCTTCAAGGTCGCCGAGCAAGCGACGGTGAGCGTGCACGTGGAGCGCGACGACGGGGGTGCGCTGCCGGCGGACAGCGAGATTGCTATCGCCGCGGTGGATGAAGCTCTGCTCGAACTGGCGCCGAACCGCTCGTGGGATCTGCTGGCGGCGATGATGGGCGAGCGCGGCGTCGAGGTGTTGACGTCGACTGCGCAGATGCAGGTCGTCGGCAAACGGCACTACGGTCGCAAAGCGGCGCCGCACGGCGGTGGCGGCGGGCGTGAGCGCGATCGCGCGCGCGAGCAGTTCGACAGCCTGTTGTTGTGGAAGGGGCGGGTGAAGCTCGACGGCCAGGGCAACGCGGCCTTCCCGCTTACGCTGAACGATTCGCTCACGTCGTTTCGCATCGTCGCCGTGGCGAACGGTGCGTCTCACCTGTTCGGCACCGGCTCCACGAGCATTAACACCACGCAGGATCTGATTCTCGTGTCGGGACTCGCGCCGCTGGTACGCGAAGGGGATCGGTACGCCGCGACGTTTACGCTGCGCAATACCACCGATCGTCCGCTGACCGTCGACGCACAGGCGCGGCTGGCGATCAACCGCGCACCTTCGCTGCAGTCGCAACGCGTCGAAGTTCCTGCGGGTCACGCGCGCGACATCGTTTGGCGCGTGACGGCCCCAGTTGGCGTCGCGCAGTTGAAGTGGGAAGTGACGGCGCAGGAAGTGAATGGCTCGGCCGGCGACAAGATCAAGCTGACACAGTCCGTCATTCCTGCGTATCCGGTGCGCACCTACCAGGCGACGATCGCGCAGCTCGCCGAACCTCTGTCGCTTCCGACCGAGCGGCCGACGGACGCGGTGAAAGGGCGTGGCGGGCTCGAAATAACCTTGCGCGCGAAGCTCGGCGATGGACTTGACGGCGTGCGCGAGTACATGAGCTGGTACCGCTACATCTGCCTCGAACAGCAGCTCTCGAAGGCAGTGGCGTTGCGCGACGAAGGGATGTGGCGGGCGTGGGCCGACCGGTTACCCGCCTACATGGACCGCGACGGCCTGCTGAAATACTTCCCGACGGATCGCCTCGAAGGCGATGACGCACTCACTGCTTACGCGCTCGTGCTCGCGCACGAAGCCGGCTGGCAACTCAACGAAGCGGATCAACGGCGCCTGATCGACGCACTTACGCGCTTCGTTTCCGGCCGGGTCGTGCGCCGATCCGCGTTGCCGACAGCGGATCTCGCGATCCGCAAGCTTGCAGCGATTGCAGCGCTCGCCCGCTACGACGCGGCGCAGCCGCAGATGCTCGACAGCATTCAGATCCAACCGGAGCTGTGGCCGACCTCGGCGGTGCTCGACTGGCTCGACATCGTGAAGCTCGTCCGCGGCGTGCCGAAAGCGGACGAGCGTCGCAGCGCGGCGCTGCAGATATTGCGCACGCGCCTGAACTTCCAGGGAACCACGATGGGCTTCTCGACCGAGCGCACGGACGCGCTGTGGTGGCTGATGATCTCGACCGACTCGAACGCGAATCGCATGTTGATGGCCGTGCTCGAAGAGCCGAAGTGGCGCGAAGACATTCCACGCCTCGTGCGCGGCTCGCTCGGCAGGCAGCAGAGCGGGCACTGGAATACCACGGTCGCGAACGCGCTTGGCGTGCTGGCGATGGAGAAATTCTCGGCAGCATTCGAGTCGACGCCGGTCACGGGGGCGTCCGCGATTCAGTACGGAGCGAAGGAGCAGAAGGTCGTGTGGCCGCTGCAAGGCAATAGCAAGCAGATCGATCTGCCCTGGCAGGACGGTCGCGCTGCGCTCGACGTGAATCACGAAGGCAGCGGCCGCCCGTGGGTCATGATCCGCGCGACTGCAGCGTTGCCGCTGCAGAAGCCATTGTCGTCGGGCTACAAGATCAAGCGCAGCGTTACACCTATCGACAGCCAAGTTGCCGGGCGCTGGACGCGTGGCGACGTCGCGCGTGTGAGGCTCGAGCTCGAATCGCAGTCCGACATGGCGTGGGTGGTCGTGGAGGATCCGATTCCCGGCGGCGCAACCATCATCGGCAGCGGTCTAGGCGGACAATCCGCGCTGCTCACGCGCGAAGAGCGTCGCGAAGGTTACGCGTGGCTCGCGTTCGAAGAGCGGCGGTTCGATTCGTTCCGCGCGTACTACCGTTACGTGCCGAAGGGACGCTGGGTCGTCGAATACACCGTGCGCCTCAACAATCCGGGGCAGTTCCTGTTGCCGGCGACGCGTGTCGAAGCGATGTACGCGCCGGAGATGTTTGGCGAGTCGCCGAACGCCGCGGTTGCGGTGCAGGCCAAGCAGTGACGCGACGCGTTCGCATCGTGCTCGGCGTGCTCGCGGTACTCTTCGCAGCGGTGCTGGCGATCGCGTGGCCGGCACGGGCGCCTGACTTCGCAGCGGTGCGCTCGGGCTTCACGCCGTCGGATGCGTTCATGCTCGATCGCAACGGCACGGTGCTCGATACGACGCGCATCGACTTCGAGGTGCGGCGCTTCGAATGGCAACCGCTGCCCGCCATCTCGCCCGCGCTCGTCGCAGCAGTCGTACGCGGCGAGGACGCGCGCTTCTGGAAGCATGGCGGGATCGATTGGCGCAGCGTCATGGGCTCCGCGCGCGCTCGGTTCGTGCATGGACGCCATCGCGGCGCGAGCACGATCACGATGCAGGTCGCATCGCTGTTGCAGTCGCGGCCGCATTCGCGCGAGGGATTGCGGGCGTGGTGGTACAAGCGCAATCAGGCGCGGCTGGCGCTCGCGCTGGAGAGCCGCTGGACGAAGGAGCAGATTCTCGAGGCGTATCTGAACCTCGTGTATTTCCGCGGTGAGCTGCAGGGCATCGGCGCGACAGCGCACCTGCTGGCCGGCAAGGTCCCGTCCGGACTGTCTTTGCCGGAGAGCCTCGTCATTGCGGCGTTGTTGCCGGAGCCGAACGGTGCGCCGGAACGGATCGCAGCACGAGCGTGCGGCCGCGCACTCGCCGCGAAGATGATCGCGAATTGCGATCAGCTGAAGGCGACGGCGACGTTGCTGCTCACACATGGAGTCGATTCGCCGCCGCGCCCCCAGCTTGCTCCGCAGCTCGCGAACACATTGCTCAGGACTGCGGGCGAGCGTGTGCAGACGACGCTGGACATCAGCATGCAGCGGCTCGCCCGCGACATTCTGAGCCGGCAGCTCTCGACCTTGTCTGCGAGCAACGTGCGCGATGGCGCCGTGCTGGTCGCCGACAACGCGACCGGCGACGTGCTCGCTTACGTGGGCTCGGCCGGCCCGAGCTCCCGATCGCGCGAGGTCGACGGCGTCCGGGCCTTGCGCCAGGCGGGCTCGACGCTCAAGCCATTTCTGTACGAGCTTGCGCTGGAGCGCGGCTACCTGACGGCGGCTTCGCTACTCAAGGATTCGCCGGTGCATCTGGACACAGCGAGCGGCGCGTACATGCCGCAGGACTACGACAAGGACTTCAAAGGGCTGGTCAGTGTGCGCACCGCGCTCGGCAGCTCGCTCAATATTCCGGCCGTGCGCGCGCTGGTGCTCGTCGGCGTCGAGCCATTCCGCGATCGCCTGCACGAGCTCGGCTACGAACAGATCAAGGAGGACGGCGACTTCTACGGCTTGTCGTTGGCGCTCGGTTCCGCCGAAGTGACTCTGTGGCAGCAGGCGCAGGCCTATCGCGCGCTGGCCGCCGGCGGACGCTGGTCGCCATTAAGTGTGCGCGTCGATAGAGCAGCGCAGGCAGCAACGAGCCAGCTTGCCGGCGACGCCACGTTCATCGTCAGCGACATTCTCAGCGATCCGGCCGCGCGTGCGTTGACGTTCGGCCTCGACAATCATCTCAATACGCCGTTCTGGAGCGCTGCGAAGACCGGCACCAGCAAGGACATGCGCGACAATTGGTGTGTCGGCTTCTCGTCGCGCTACACGGTTGCCGTCTGGGTCGGCAACTTCGAAGGCGACGCCATGCACGACGTCAGCGGCGTGACCGGTGCGGCGCCCGTGTGGCGCGAGATCATGGGTGCTCTGCATCAGAACGTCGCGTCAGTAGCGCCGCAGCCGCCCGCAGGCGTGGTGGCCGCCGCGACGAACTTCGAGCCGGCAGTCGAGCCGCGTCGCCGCGAGTGGTTCCTTGCCCGGCAACAACAGGGCGAGGCTGTGACGATCACCCGCGCAGCGCAGATTGCGCGCATCGTCACTCCGGCCAACGGCATGGTCATCGCTTCCGATCCGGATATCCCGCCTTCGCATCAGAAGGTGCTGATTACCGCTGAAGGCGCAACCGCGCAGATGCAGCTGAGACTGAATGGCGAGAAGCTCGCGTCCGCCGGCAAGTCCGTGTTGTGGACGCCGCAGCCCGGCGCGCACCGCTTGGAGCTGCAGGATGCGAACGGCCGGCTCGTCGATGGCATCCTGTTCACCGTGCGCTGACTGTCACAGGACCGGCATCTGCGCCGTCTAGCGTCCATGATGCGCAATCCAGACGATCGCAAGCTCTTCCTCGCAGGCGCGACCGGCGTGATTGGCAGACGGCTCGTGCCGTTGCTGTTACAGCGCGGCTGGCACGTGACAGGCACGACGCGTTCGAGCGAGAAGGCGAAGGCTCTAGCTGCTGCAGGCGGGGAGCCCGTCATCGTCGACGTGTTTGACGCGCGGGCGATCGAGCGCGCGATCGCACGGGCGCAGCCGGCGGTTGTCTTACACGAGCTCACGGATCTGCCGCCCACGCTCGATCCTGCACACATGGCCGACGCTATTGCTCGCAACGCGAGGATTCGCAGCGAGGGCACTGCAAATCTCGTCGCCGCCGCGCTCGCGGCTCGCGTCCCACGCATGGTGGCGCAGAGCATCGCCTGGGCGTACGCGCCGCAAAGCCGGGCGCTGCGGGAGGAGGATCCGTTCGATCTCCAAGCGGAGGGCACGCGCGCAATCAGCGTCCGCGGTGTAGCGGAATTGGAGCGATGCGTGCTCGAGTCGCCGCCGCTCGCGGGCGTCGTGCTCAGATACGGGCGTCTCTATGGGCCGGGTACCGGCGCCGAAGTTGCGGCCGCGCCATCTGTGCACATCGACGCCGCGGCCTGGGCCACCGTGCTGGCCGTGGAGCGGGCCGAACCCGGCATTTACAACATCGCCGATCCCGGGCCGCAGCTGGACATCAGCAAGGCGCAGACCCAACTCGATTGGAGCGCCGACTGGCGTATCAGCTAAAGTGGTGGCGTGTTCAGCCGCCTTCGCTTCGTCGCCTTCGGCCTGTTGACCTGCGCCGCGTTCAGCGCCTCGGCGCTCGACGCCGTTTCCAAGCGCAACATCGATCTCAGCGGCACCTGGAAGCTGAATGCCGCGCTCAGCGACGACGCGCAGCACATGCTGGCCGAGCGGCAGCGCGAAGAGCGCGAGGAATACATGAAGTGGCGCAACCGGCAGGAAAGAATGTATCCGCCCGAGGCGCCGCCGCCGATCGACGTGGATGGACCCAGTCCGACGCGTCGCAACGAGCCGAGCCCTTCACGGCGCGCTTCGATCAAGCGCCAGCAGGAAAACCTGTACAGGATGCTCGCCATCTCGGACACGCTCACGATCCGGCAGGACGGCTCGACCGTCGACCTGGTCTCTGAGGTCGAGTCGCGCCGGGTGGTCGCGGGATCGCACACGCAGGTGTCGATGCCGGAAGGCGAGCTGGCGGATTCGGAGGTGGGCTGGGACGGTGAGTGGTTCGTGATCGATCGCAGCGTGCGCAAGGGGCCGAGCGTCGTCGAAAAATTCCGTCTCATGCCGAAGACCGGACAGCTCGAATACCAGATGAAGTGGTCCGGCGACAGCGAGCTGCGCGGCCTGAAGATTCATCGCGTGTTCGACCGCTCGACCGCAGCGCCGCCGCCGGCCGATCCGGCGGCGGGCCCGAGCAGATGAGCCCCTCTGACAGAGACTACGCGGCGCTCGAATAGCCCATCACGGCTTTCGTTTCGAGGAACTCCTTCAGTCCCTCGCGGCCCCACTCGCGGCCGTTGCCCGACTGCTTGTAGCCGCCGAACGGCGCGTTGTTGTCCACTGAGGCGCCGTTGAGATGGACCATGCCGGTGCGTAGCCGCCGCGCGACGCGACGGGCGTTCTCGATGTTGCCTGCATACACGTAACCCGACAGACCGTAGACCGTGTCGTTGGCGATGCGGACCGCTTCCTCTTCGTCGCGATACGGGATCATGACCAGCACCGGCCCGAAGATTTCCTCGCGCGCAATCGTCATCGTGTTGTTGACGTTCGCGAACACGGTTGGCCTGACGAAGTAGCCATGGTCCAGGCCGCTCGGCCGACCCGGTCCGCCGACGACCACCGTCGCGCCTTCCTCGACGCCCTTCTGCAGCAGGCGCTGAATCTTCTCGAACTGGGTCTTGTTCGAGACCGGCCCCATCGTGGTGCCCTCGGCTTTCGGATCGCCGACCACGGGCTTCTCCGCAACCGCCTTCGCGATCTTCACTGCCTCGTCGTACAGCTTCGCCGGGATCAGCATGCGCGACGGCGCGTTACACGATTGACCGGTGTTCGACATCATCGACAGCACGCCGGTCTTCACCGCAGCGTTCAGGTCTGCATCGTCGAGGATGATGTTCGCGGACTTGCCGCCGAGCTCCTGCGACACGCGCTTGACCGTGTCCGCAGCTGCCTTCGCAACCGCCACGCCCGCGCGCGTCGAGCCGGTGAACGACACCATGTCGATGTCCGGATGGCGCGAAATCGCTTCTCCGACCGTCGGCCCGTCGCCGTCCACGAGATTGAACACGCCCTTCGGCACGCCGGCCTCGGCGAGAATTTCCGCGAACAGGTGTGCGCTCAGCGGCGCGACCTCGCTCGGCTTCAGGACCATGGTGCAGCCGGCAGCGAGCGCGGGCGCGACCTTGCAGCTGATCTGGTTGATCGGCCAGTTCCACGGCGTGATCAGTCCGCATACGCCGACCGGCTCGCGGCGCACCTGCGTGGTGCCGATCTGCTCCTCGAACTCGAACGTCTTGAGCACCTTGAGCGTGGTCAACAGATGACCGAGGCCGCTTGCCGCCTGGGCATTGATCGCCAGCTGCATCGGGGCACCCATCTCGTCGGAGATCGCGATGGCGACATCCTTCATGCGCGCCTTGTACACGGCGACGATCTTCTCGAGCAGCGCGACGCGCTCTTCACGCGAAGTTTGCGAAAAAGTCTCGAACGCCGCGCGCGCAGCCTTGACCGCGACATCCACGTCTTCGGCAGTGCCGAGCAGGATCTTGCCGATCGGCTGCTCCGTGGCCGGATTGATGACGTCGTGCTCGCGGCGTCCCGCGGGGCTCACCCACGCGCCGTCGATGAAGAACTTTCTGAAGTCGTACATGGGAATCCTCCGCCGGGGGAGCACGCATGATACTGCAGCGGGAGGATGCGATCTAAGACATTCCCTGAAAGAGGCCAGAAGAGCGAAAACTCTCTGTGATTTCCGTCACTTCGTGCGGCGACGCAGGGAGACGGACGGCCGTCGGACGGGTACGCTGTCGGTCCGCAATTCAGGAGGACCTGCGTGTTCCGGCGTGAGAGGAATCTGCTACTGTCGGGCGACGACGAGACCGATTTCCTGGAGCTGATCGAGCAGATCGGACAGGGGATCGGCTGCGACGTGATCACTGCCGACACTGCCGCGACGTTTCGCGATCAGCTCGCGCGCCGCCAGCCCTCGCTGATCCTGCTCGACCTGCAGATGCCGGGCATGGATGGGATCGAAGCTCTGCGCTACATGGGCCGCCAGGGTGTCACGTCCGGCATCCTGCTCGCGAGCGGCATGGACCAGCGCGTGCTGGCCAGCGCCCGCCAGTTGGGCGACTCGCTTGGATTGAAGATGGTCGGCACTCTGCAGAAGCCGGCGATGCTCGAGGAGATCGAAACCTTGCTCGCAAAACACCTGGAACCCGGCGCCCGCATTTCGATCGACGAGCTGCGCCAGGGCATCGAAGAGCACGAGCTGCTCGTTCACTATCAACCCAAAGTGGTGCGCGCCGGCGGCGACTGGCAGGTGCGCAGCGCCGAAGCGCTGGTGCGCTGGCGCCATCCGCGGCTCGGCCTGCTGTACCCCGGCGAGTTCCTGCCGCTGGCGGAACAGTCGGGGCTGATTCTCGGCATCACCGATTTCGTGCTCACCGATGCGATCCGGCAGATCGGCCACTGGCGGCAGCGCGGGCTCGATCTCGCGGCCGCGGTCAATCTCTCGCCGCGCCTGGTGCAGGACCTGGAATTCCCCGATCGTCTCACGCGCATCTTCCGCGAGTTCGAAGTCGCGCCCGAGCAGCTCACGCTCGAAGTCACCGAAGCGGCGTCGCTCGACGATCCCGAGCTGGTGATGGACATCTTCACGCGGCTGCGCGTGAAAGGCGTCGGGCTGTCGCTCGACGACTTCGGCACGGGCACCTCGTCGCTGACCCAGCTCTACAAGATGCCGTTCAGCGAAGTAAAGATCGACCGCGTGGTGATCAGCGAGATCGCGACGAGCAAGCCGGCCGCGACGATCGTGCGTGCGATCATCGATCTCGCGCACAACCTGTCGCTGACCGTCTGCGCGGAAGGGATCGAGAAGCCCGATATCTTCGAGTTCCTCGACCAGAGCGCCTGCGACGCCATGCAGGGCGATTTCATCGCGTCGGCGATGCCCGCGTCGGAGATCGAGAACTTCATCCAGGTGTGGAACGGCGCGGACCACACGCTCGTCCCGGTGATGCGGAAATAGTCAGACTGCTCTTCGCAGCTTGTCCTTCGACGTCCGCAGCAGGTGCAGCGGCGCCGACAGCACGATGCGCGTGCCGGGGTTCGGCTCTTCGAAATTGATCGTGCCGCCGAGCATGCGCGCGCGGTACTCCATGATTTTCAGTCCCATGCCGGACGGGCGTTGCGCGAGCCCGGCCGAGAGCCCGATGCCGTCGTCGGCGATCGAGAGCTGCAGCTTGCGCCCGGTCGAGCGCAGATCGATCGCAATCGTCTTCGCCCGCGCGTAGCGCGCTGCATTCGTCGTCGCTTCCTGCGCGATGCGATACAGGTGCGTGGCCGCGCCTTCTTCCAGATCCGGCAGCTTCGGACTGCCGTTGCCGAACGTGCACTGCAGGCTGTACATGTCCGTGCAGCGCGCCGCGAGATGCTTCAGCGCTTCCGGCAAGCCGCCGCGTTCCAGATTCACCGGAGCGAGACCGCGCGCGAGCGAGCGGGTGCTCTGAATCGCGTGCGCGAGCAGGTCCGTGATCTTCGTGATCTGCGACGTGTACTGCGGCGCCTCGCGCGACAGCTGCACCTCGAGTCCTTTCAGCAGCAGCGACAGACCGGTGAGCTCCTGACCGAGGCCATCGTGCAGGTCGCTGCCGAGCCGGCGTTGCTCGCGATTCGAGATCTCCAGGATCTCCTGCTCCAGCTCGCGCCGCGTCGTCACTTCCTGCACCGTGCACACCAGGCCCGAGACGGTGCCGTGATCGCGCAACGGCACGTGCGTGAAGTTGAACCAGCGTATCGAGCCGTCGGCCGAGATCCACGCGCGCTCCTGGTCCGTGAGCGGGCGACCGGTGCGCATCGTCGTCGCTGCCTGCGCCTCGATGTCGGCGAAGTTCTCGTCGCTGGAGATTTCCGCGAGCGTGCGGCCCAGCACCTGGTCACGACGCCGGGTGAGCGTGTCGAGCAGCGCCTTGTTCACGACCTTGACGCGATTGTCGGTGTCGACCGCGTAGATCATCTCGGGCAGGCTGTCGATCAGCGTGCTGAGCAATACGCGTTGCTCTTCGAGAGCCGCTTCGGCCTGACGCCGCTCGCGCCGCTCGCGCGCTTCCATCAGTGCGCGCATCACGACGGTCGGCAGTCGTTGCAGCCGGTCTTTCAGCACGTAGTCGGTGGCGCCGCTCTTCAGCGCCTCGATGGCGCGCTCTTCGCCGAGCGAGCCGGAAACGAAGATGAAGGGAATATCGGGCGAGTGCTGCAGCAGGATCCGCAACGCTGCGAGACCGTCGAAGCCGGGCAGCGTGTAGTCGGCCAGCACCAGGTCCGGCGGCGCGCCGGCCAGCGCCTCGCGGAAATCGCGCTCGGCGACGACGTGCCGCCACTCCACTGCGATCCCGTCCTTCGCCAGCTGCAACTGGATCAGCTCGGCGTCGTTCGGGTCGTCCTCGAGCAGCACGAAGCGCAGGGGTGCGGTCGCACTTTTCTTCATAAGATGCCGTCGAGCCCTTCCGTCCGTGACCTTGAACCAACGCTATCACTGTGCAGCGCTCGTGGAAAATGAGGATTGCCCCACGCCAGACGCGCCGCAAGACTCGCCTGAGCATGTCTTCAGAGGAAGAGGTATGGCCGAGCAGACCCGCATCGTAATCGTCGACGATCACCCCTTCGTCCGCGAGGGCTTGAAACAGCTGCTGGCGGGTCAGAACGAGTTCCTGCTGACGGGTGAAGCGTCGTCGATCGCGGACGCGCGCACGGCAATCGCCTCGCAGAGCCCTGACGTGGCCGTGGTGGATCTGGCGCTCGGCGCCGACGACGGTATCGATCTGGTGCGCTGGATCCGCAGCTCGCACCCGAGCGTGCGCGTCCTGGTGCTGTCGATGCAGGACGAAGCGCTCTACGCCGAAAGGTTGCTGCGACTGGGCGTCAGCGGTTATGTCATGAAGAACGTGGCGGGCACGGACTTCCTTGGTGCACTGCGAAAGGTCGCGCGGGGACAGCGCCACGTCAGCGCCGCGATGGGCGAGAGACTGCTCACCCAGGTCGCGCGCGGCCGCGCCCCGGGATCCGATGAAGATCCCGTCTCGGCATTGACCGAGCGCGAGCTGGAAGTGTTTCGCCTGATCGGCGAGGGCATCAGCACGCGCGAGATCTCACAGCGCCTGGACCTGTCGATGAAGACCGTCGATGCGCACCGCCGCCACATGCGGGAAAAGCTCAACCTGCGCTCGACCAGCGAGCTGATCCGCTATGCCACGCAATGGGTCTCCGACCGCGGCGGCGGCGTGCCGGGCCTGAACCACGGCTCCGCCTGAGACCTCTGCCAAGACCTTGTTCCGCCTGAAGGATTCGGCTGGCGAACCCGTTCGCAGGTTTGCCAGATGACTGGCGTGTCGCGTGCGACATTAAGGGAATAGCTGATATCCCCTACAACAGGCCTCCAACACCATGCGGCGTGTCCCTTGACCCCTGCCCGGTGCACCAGGCCTTGAGCGTTGCGACGAAAAAAACGGCTGTGAACCCCGCAACCGCGCCCGCCGACCTGTCGTCGCCGGCCGCGTGGGCGAGCGAGCCCCTGCGCGAGTTGATCGCGTCCGTCCCGGATTACGTGCTGGTGCTCGATCGGCGGCTGCGCGTGCTGCTCGCGAACCGCGGCGTCGGCCGGCGCAGCGCGCAGGAGCTCGAAGGACTGGCCGTTACCGAATTCTTTCCGCGCGATCTGCATCCGCAGGCGCTCGCGGCCATGCATCGGGTGCTCGCGACCGGCCAGGTCGACGGCTACTCGGCGATGCTCGACGACGGCGACGCGCGTCACTTCGACATCCGCATCAGCCCGATCCGCTCCGGGCAGCAGATCGTCGCCATCACGCTGATCGCGTCCGAGACCACGGAGCAGGTGCGCGCCGAGCGCGCCATCGCCACCCAGGCCCGCATGATCGAGTCGATGCTCGAAGGCGTCGCGGTCGTCAGCGACGAGGCGATCATCGAGATCACGAACCCGGCCTTCGACACGATGTTCGGCTATCGCCGCGGCGATCTGATCGGCCGCGCCATGACGACGCTCGCGGGCTGGCCGTTCGAGCAGCCGGAGCGCTGGCGACAGCTGGCGGGCGGGCACGGCCAGGGCTCGATGCGCGTGGAATTCGACGGTTTGCGCAGCGACGGCAGCCACTTCGCAGCCGCGGGACTGCTCTCGCGCTTCGACGTCGCCGGTCGCAAGCATTGCCTCGTGGTGTTGCAGGACGTGAGCGAGCGCAAGCAACTGGAGCGCGCGATCCTGCAGGCGGTCAACCGCGAGCAGTACCGCATCGGCAACGATCTTCACGACGGTCTCGGGCAGGAGCTGACCGGCATCGCGCTGATGCTGCGCGGTGTCGCGGGACGGCTGGCAAGCGAGTACGCGCCGATCCTTCCGGAAATCGAGGGCATCACGCGGCTCGTCAACAACGCGATCGAGAGCACGCGCGCGCTGGCCCGCGGCCTGTCGCCGGTGAACCTGGAGCGCGGCGGTTTGCAGGACGCGCTCGAAGGCCTGGCCATGCACGCGGCCGAGCTCTACGGCGTGCAGATCGTGTGCACGCATCGGGTCAAGACGATCCGGCCGCTCGGCGCCGAGCTCGCCAATCACCTCTATCGCATCGCTCAGGAAGCCGTGCGCAATGCCGTTCGGCACGGCCGTGCGCGGACTATACGGCTGCACTTGCACGGCGCGCGCGCTAAGGTGCGCCTCACCGTAACTGATGACGGCACTGGCATGCCGGTCGACGCGGTAGACGCCGCCGGTATGGGACTCAAGATCATGCAATATCGAGCGCGCATGCTCGGCGGCGAAGTCCGCTTCGAGCGCGTCGAGCCGCAAGGCACGCGCATCGTGTGCGAATGTCCGCTGGAACCTCTGGCACAACCCGTCAGCGCACGGCGCACCCGCCGTCGCCGCCGGCTGACCACGGCGGCAGGCTGAGGCCGCCGAACACTACAAGGAACAATTGCGAGGAGTGATGCAATGACCGTTGGCCCCTCTCTGTTCAAGACCGCGCACCGTCCCCCCGGCAGCAGCGTGGCGAAGGACCGCAAGCGACGCGTGCTGATCGTCGACGACCATCCGATCGTGCGGCAGGGCTTGCGCCGCCTGATCGAGGCGGAGGCCGATCTGGAGGTGTGCGGCGAGGCCGAGACTGCGCGCGAGGCGAAGTCGCTGATCCGCGAGCTCGAGCCGGACGCCGTGATCGTCGACGTGTCGCTGAAGCAGGGCGACGGGCTGGAGCTGGTGAAGGACGCGCGCGCGCACTATCCGTCGCTGCCCTTGCTGGTGCTGTCGATGCATGACGAAGCGATCTACGCGGAGCGCATGCTTTCCGCCGGCGCCAACGGCTACATCATGAAGCAGGCTGCGTCGGACCAGTTCCTGGTGGCGCTGCGTCGCGTGCTCGACGGCGGTATCTACGTGAGCGAAGCCGTCGGCAACAGCATGATCGAGAAGTTCGCCTCCGGCGGCGCGTACATTTCCTCGAATCCGGTCGACAGCCTGACGAACCGTGAGCTGCAGGTGCTGCACATGATCGGCAAGGGCTTGTCGACGCGGCAGACGGCCGAGGCGCTCAACCTCAGCGTCAAGACAGTCGAATCGCACCGCCAGCGCATCAAGCGCAAGCTTTCGCTGCGCACCTCGGCGCAGCTGATGCAGTACGCGGTGAACTGGTACGCGGGCCGGGAGCCCGGACAGAAGCCTTGAGCCAAGCCGCGATTGCAGCTTTCGTCGTCGGGCTGTTGCTAGCGGGAGCGCCGCTCGCATGGTTGTGGCTGCGCGCCCGTCAGAGCAAGAGCGGGCCATCGCGCGGCACGGACCTCGCTGCGACTCACCGTCGCAACACGGCAATCGTCGAAGGCGCGGGCGAGGGCGTGCTCGAGCTCGATAACGTCGGCCAGGTGCGCTACGCGAATCCGGCGGCCGCGAAGCTGCTCGGCTACGAGATCGAAGAGTTGCCCGGGCTCGACTACCGCGTGCTCATCAACACGCAGAGCGATGACGACAACCGGACCGATCCGGTGCGCCGCGTGCGCTACACCACCGACATCATGCGGGGCGTCGGTGCGCTGCTGCGGCGAAAGAACGGCCAGTTCCGGCCGGTCGAATATCGCATCGTACCGGTCACCGAGCAGGGCGCGACGGTTGGCACCGTGCTGGTGTTCCACGACGTCGGCGAGCGCGTGCGCCTCGACAATCTGCTGAAGGACATGCAGACGACGGCGCGCATCGGCGGCTGGGAATACGAAGTCGAGACCAGGAAAGTTCACTGGACCGAAGCGCTGTACTCGATCCACGACCTGCCGTTCGGCCAGCCGATCGAGATCGAAGCCAGCCGCGAGATGTTTCATCCCGAGGATCGCAAGAAGCTGGTCGAGGCTTCGGAGCAGGCCACCGAGACCGGCGCCAGCAGCGATCTGCACCTGCGCCTGACCAGCGCGCGCGGCCGGCACCTGTGGGTGCGCATGATCATCAAGGCGGAGCGCCGCAACGGCAAGATCGTGCGTCTGCACGGCACGCTGCAGGACGTGACCGATCGCGTCGTCGCCGAGCGCCAGCTGCGCGAGACGCGCGACTTCTTCGAGCAGACGCTGAACGCAGTGCCGACGCCGATCAATTATTTCAACCGCGACTTCGTCATGACGTATGTGAATCGCGCGTTCGAGGAATGGGTCGGCCTGTCGCAGTCGAAGCTCATCGGCAAGAGCCTGCGCGAGCTGCTGCCGACCGAAATGTTCACGACGGTGATGCCGTACGTCGACAAGGTGATGCTTGGCGAACGCGTGCACTCGCGTCACACCGGCATGCGCCACGGCATCATGCGCGAGTGGCAGAACCACTACGTGCCGCAAGTCGATGCCAACGGCGCAGTGCTCGGGTTCTTCTCGATCATCTACGATCTCACCGAGCAGCGCCGCCTCGAAGCACGCCTGCTGCAGGCGCAGAAGATGGAAGCGCTCGGTCAGCTCACCGGCGGCATCGCGCACGACTTCAACAATCTGCTCGGCGTCGTGATCGGCAACCTGCAGCTGCTCGAGCGCAGCGTCTCCGAGACGCCGACGCTCGCACGCAAAGTTCACACGGCGATGCGCGCGGCAGTGCGCGGCGCGGATCTGACGCGGCGACTGCTGGCGTTCGCGCGCCGGCAGATTCTCGATCCGGTCGTGGTGGATGCGAACCGGCAGCTTTCCGGCCTCACCGAGCTCATGCAGCGCACGCTCGGCGAATCCGTCGAAGTGCACATGGTGCAGGCGCATGACCTGTGGCACACGCGCGTCGACGCGGGCCAGTTCGAGAATGCGATCCTGAACCTCGCGATCAATGCACGCGACGCGATGCCGGAAGGCGGGCGCCTCACGGTACGCACGCGCAACGTCTATCTGGATTCCATTTTCTGCAGCGAGCACCCGGAGATCGAGCCGGGCGAGTTCGTGTCGATCAGCGTCAGCGATACCGGCGTCGGCATCGAGCCGGACGTGCTCAAGCGCGTGTTCGAGCCGTTCTTCACGACCAAGGAATCGGGGCGCGGCAGCGGCCTCGGCCTCGCAATGGTCGACAGCTTCGCGGAACAGGCCGGTGGCGTCGCCACGATCGAGAGCACCATCGGCGAGGGCACCACGGTCACGATCCTGCTGCCGCGCTGCCTGGAAGAGCAGAGCGCGCGCGAGGACACTATCGTCACCACCAAGCTTTCGCCGGGGGGCAACGAGACGATCCTGGTCGTCGAAGACGACGCAGATCTGCGCGAGACAGTCGTCACCGCGTTGTCGCAGCTCGGCTATCAGGCGCTCTCTGCCGCGAACGCCAACGCAGCGCTGCGTATCCTGTCGGGCAGCGAGCACGTCGATCTGTTGTTCACGGACATCATGATGCCGGGCGGCATGCTCGGCCCGGCGCTCGCCAAGCGTGCGCGCGAGTTGCGGCCGCAGATCCAGGTGTTGTTCACGACCGGCTACGCCGACGCCAGCGCGCTTGCTGGCACGTCCGGACTGACGGCCGCGGACGTGCTCACCAAGCCTTATCGGAACGAGGATCTCGCCATGCGCATCCGCACGGTGCTGGACAGGGAGGCGCGCGTTGCCTGAGCCAGGGAACAAGCTGCTCGTCATCGACGATCAGCCGGACTTGTGCGAATTCATCTCCGAGGCCGCTACCGGCCTCGGCTTCTAGTCCCTCGCGGTCACGGAACCGGATGCCTTTCGCCGCGCGGTGCAGGATTTCCAACCGACCGTCGTAGTGCTGGATCTGCAGATGCCCGGCGCGGACGGCATCGAATTGC
>Ga0111539_10002215_pt1 | contig 25964 bp, 15 predicted proteins | sample RhiMethybrSRZTD1_FD_79667 | JGI IMG/M metagenome (GOLD analysis project Ga0111539, IMG submission 79667) | Populus rhizosphere microbial communities from Tennessee, USA - Rhizosphere MetaG P. TD hybrid SRZTD1 (version 2) (version 2) | ecosystem: Host-associated > Plants > Roots > Rhizosphere >...
CCTCTACGGCCCCGGTCACGTCGTCGCCTACAACTACGTGGCGGACTTCCACGACGGCATCGACACCGAGATGTACGGCATGCCCGACGGATCGCATGCGAACGAAGGGCCGACGTACCCGCCGCGCCAGTTCTGGGATCGGCGGCCGGTGTCGATCGACATCTACAACAACTACATCACCAACGCGCACGACAACTCGATCGAGATGGACGGCAGCATGCACAACATCCGCCTGATGCGGAACATGCTGATCAATTCGGCGTCGCACCCGATGTCCACCCAACCGTCGGTCGGCGGACCGATCTACTGGATTCGGAACATCGTGTACAACGCGCCGGGCGGATCGACGCGGAGCTCGGCGGGGTCGCCGGGCGTGATCTTCTACCACAACACGATCACCAGCGAGACCAGCATCGGAACAGGGGCGAACCGGCACTGGCGCAACAACCTGATCCTCGGTCAGAGCACCGCGCCGGCGATTTTCAGCGTGACGACAAGCACCGCCTACAGTTCGTCCGACTACAACGGCTTCCGCCCGAATCCCGACGCGCCGTACTCGTTCCAGTGGAGCGTGGTCGCGGACGCCGGCGCTGGCCGTGGCGGCGATCCGGACGACACTGGCGCCGGGCGAGGCGCTGCCGCGGGGCGAGCTGGTGCGGGCGCCGGGGGCGGAGCGGCAGCAGCCGGTGGACGAGGCGCGGCGGCTGGAGCAGCTGGGCGCGGTGCCGCACCAGCAGCCGGTGGGCGCGGAGTTGCTCCGGCCGCCGGCGGCCGTGGGGCGGCGGCCGGCGCATTGCAACCGGGTCAATACCGGACGCTCGCCGAGTATCAACAAGGCAGCGGCCAGGATCGCAACAGCATCACGCTCGACTACGACGCGTTGGTGAAGGTCCCGAAGCTCGATCGCGACCCGAAGACGGTCCAGCGCCTGTACGACGCCAAGGATCTCGATTTCCGCCTGAGGCCGGGGTCGGCGGCGATCGATCGCGGCGTCGTGCTTCCGAATGTCAACGACGGTTTCGCGGGCAGCGCGCCAGACCTGGGCGCACTCGAAGCCGGACAGCCGCTGCCGGTCTACGGTCCGCGGCCCTGACCAACACCGACTAGTTCGAAGATAGAAGGTATTCTTCGGTGCATGAGTCCTGGCGCCGGCGTCCGTCGGGTGGAGGTCGCGAGATTCTGGCGGCGCGGCGCCGTCGCCGCGCTGGTTCTCTTGTTCTGTGCGGCATTGCCGGCCGCGGCGCAGGATCAGGGCCTGGATTCCCTTATCCTCGCCAATCGCGAGGAGACGGCGGCCGCACCGGACGTCGAGGTCCGCGGCGTCCAGCTGTTTCGACTGCCGTTTTCCTTTCATGTGCGCAGCCTGGACAAGCATCCGTGGGGACTGCGGGTCACATTTCCCGTGTCGCTGAGTTCTTTGCGGATCGAGGGGGTGTCGGACCTCGGTAGCTTCGTCGACAAGCTGGGTATCGCCGCCATCATTCCTGGCGTCGAGGTCGAGATTCCCGTCGGCAGTACGCTGATTCGTCCGTTCGGCGAAGTCGGCATCGGGAAGAGCAGTGACTCTGCGACCGAAGCGTTCTACGGGGTCGGCCTGCGTGCGCATTCCGTCGCCGACCTGAAGAAATGGCACCTCACCTATGGCGGCTTGATTGCCGGACGGAAGACGCCGGCACTCGCCGGCACAGCCAACCGTTACGCCAGTTTTGAAGGAGGGGCCGACGTTCAGGTTCCTCTGGGTTTCTCCGTGCGTGGCAGGCAGGCGCGCGGCGGCATCTACGTGATCGGCCGCGCCTTTGACGGGCTGGAGCTGATAAGAGAAGACAAGCCAACGATCGAGTTGCGGGGACAGTTCGAAGCTGGATTGAGCTTCTCAACCGCGCCGGATCTGCGCATCTGGAAAATCCCCCTGCAGTGGCCGGCTGCCGGCTACCAGTTCGGCCGCGTTTCGGCCGTCCGAATCTACCTGAAGTTCCCGTTCTGAGGCCCCTGCGAAGAGCCTGAGCCGTTTCACCTCCAGAATCCGCATTTGAAGAGGGGGCAACCATTTTTGACGAAACATCGAACGAAACCGGCCGTTTTCTGCCGGGTCGGTCTGCCGGCGCTGATCGTGATGCTCGCCGCATCGCCCTGGAACGTCCGGGCGCAACAGCCGAGCTCGACGTATCCAACGGTTCTGGACGATGTGGAAGCGGCGTTCTCGCGCATTGAAACCCGAGGCGCGCATGTCACGGCGGATGCCGCCGGGCTGATTCCAAAACCGCAGTACCGGACGACCTTCAACAACTTCCTCTTTGGTCTGCGGAATCACTTCCAAGGCATTCAACGGCTGGCCCAGCCCGGCTACCTGGCGATCTCGGGGTCCAACAGGAACGGATCGGATCTCTTCATCGTCCGTCTCGCGAAGGACGATCCGCAAGCGCTCGGCTCCGCTGGCGAAGTGGTTGCGCGGGTCAAGCTTGACGATGCTCTGGGGCATGCGGGCGGACTCAGCATGCTGGGATCGATTCTGGCGGTGCCGATGCACGGGGGGACGCCGCGCGTCGCCAAGGTGGTGTTCTACGACCTCGCTGAACCGGAGTCGCCCCGGCGGCTGCCCGTCGAGATCGCGCGGCCGGGCCGGAAAGCGTCCGCCACTGCTCTGACTCGACTCCAGAATGGACACTATCTCGTTGCGGTGCTGAGCGCGTTCGACGGACTGCCGCTCCGGCTCGACTTCTATCTCTCCCGCTCGACCGTGCTGGACGAAGGATTCCTCCCGGAGCCGGTGGGGTGGCGCGTCTCCGGTGTCGCGGCGGTCCACGGTCAGGATCGAACGTTCAATCACTTCCAGTCCATCAGCTTCATCCGGCAGGCGGATGGACGTCTGTATCTCGTCGGTTTCCACAACCCCGTGGGGCCGCAGGCGATCCTTCCCGGGCGCGACTACGCGGACCTGTACGAAGTCGTGTTCCCGAGGGCGACGACGGCGGATGACGATCCGGTGCTCGAGATGCCGGCGGTCATCAAAGTGGCAAACCGGATGTTCCGCTGCACAGATGGATTCTGCAGCCTCGACGCGGCGGCGGGATTGTTCGTCGATCCCGTGACGAAGGCGATGTCGGTCTACGCCGCGCCGGGCTGGCTCGATGGCGATACGGTGAAGGTCACGGTCTACCCGAGCGGTGCCGGCAAGCCGTTGGATGTGCAATAGCCGCGATCACCCCTCCAATAATGTCGATCGTGCCGTGACTTTAGTCGCCCCTCCGAAGGCCTTCAGCGCAGTTCGAGCGATGACGTGTTATTCCCGCTCATTTTGATCGTTATTCTGTGCAAGATGGCCTTGACATGGATGAGAATTGACGAGTCGGCTCGCCCGGCCGAGCACTTCCGAACGAAATTCGCCGAACGAAATGGCGATCGAGGCGCACGTTTCACTTCGAATGAAGAGCGGCGAATGCTCCCAAGTCTGGTGCTGAGATGAATAGAGGAATCATGTCGCGAATCGTAGTCGTGCCTGGAAGAATCGTTCCTGCGGCGCTTTTTGCCGTCGTCCTCGTCTTGCTCTTCGCACAGACCGGTGGTCACGCGGAAACTGGTGACGCCTTGCCGTACTCGGGCGGCGTCCTCGTGACCGGCAACTATGTCGCGGGCGAAGTTGATTTGAAGGAGGATGTGAATCCCCCTGACGAGAATGGCTTCTCGACCGGCATCATCAACATGAGCGGAATTCCTGCCGACGCCGAGATCGTCACCGCGTACTTGTACTGGGAAACGATTACGCTGGCGGCAGACCTGTCTCAAGCCAACGGGGTGAAGTTTCGAAATCAGGAGATCCTTCTCGACGATGCCGTGGGAGTGCAAAAGAGATCACAGCCCCTTGTCGACGCCACTGCCACGTGCTGGAGCTCCGGAACGCCATTGACGATGACACGGTTTCGCGCCGATGTGCTCCGCTACTTGCCGATTCGGTTGGACAAGGACAACCAGCCGACGCCGAAACGTCTGGTTAACGACGCGGACCTTACCGCCCATGGGCTGCCATTGCACACCGTCACGCTGCCGACCCGAAATGGCAATCAGATTCCGGAAAGCGGCGGTGCGAGCCTCGTCGTCGTTTATCGCGATCCGTCGGAACCCTTGAGAAGAGTCGTCTTTTACGACGGCATCTACATCCAGCCTTCGCTCACCACCGCGATGACGCAGACCCTGCGGGGGATCTACCGGTCCTCGGCCGCAAAATCCGCGAAGATCACCCACATCATCGCCAGCGGGCAGCCAAACAACAAGGAACGGGTCTTCTTCAACGACGGAACCAATACACAAGTCTCGGCGCTCGATCCGGTACCTGGCGGCACCGCCTCTCAGCGAGCATGGAAGAACGTGACGTACGACGTGAGCGCGCTGATGAACCCCGGCAATAATTCCGCTGGCGGCTACGGTGAAACAGCGACGACGACGGTCGACCATGGGCCTGGCGGGGGGTACGATTGCATGACCTGGGGAGCGGTCATCTTCAGTACCGCAGTAAAGGATACCGACCCCAGTAGCGACGGCGGTGTCCCTGGTGACGGCATTCCCGACGGTTTGGAGGATTCCGTACTCGGCCTCAGGGACCCCGATAATCAACCGCTCCCCAACCTGAATGCCATGGGCGCGAGCTCGGCGCAGAGAGATCTCTTCGTTGAATTCAATGCCACGTGGGCCGCGCCGGGGACGAGCTACGGTTCCGCCACTGCTCCGTACGATGCGACCCATACGACGGTCACCGACGCCAGCGGTCACACGCACATGCCAACACCAGAGGTCCTCAAGTTGGTGGGAGACGCGTATGCGGCCCATGGAATCACGCCGCATTTCGACGTCGGGAACACCGACGATTATCATGGCCTCGGCGTCGTGCCGCACACCGACTGGGTGGACGACTATACGTCTACTGTTGCTGATGGGTACCTCGTTCCGTCCTATTTGGCGAGGGGCGGAGAGATCGTGAAGGAAACGGCTTGTGACCCGGGCAACCCCCTTTGTCAATTCCCCGACTATCCAGGAACAGTGGGCTGGAAGCTCGGCCTGCAAATCCTGAGAGATTTTCCGGTGCGCGACAACGGCGAGGAGGCAAGCATTGGGGAGCTGACGGATCCTGCCGATCCCCACTATTTTGATTGGAGCAGCGGCACGCAGCGCAGACGATTCGATCAAAAACGCCGAGGTCTGTTCCATTACCTCCTCTATGCCCACACGCGCACCAAACCGAAGTCCCCATTGCCGTGCTTGATCGGCGGTCAGCCCGGCCCGTACGACCTGAACGGCGGTACGACGTGTACCACAAACAATCCCGACTTCCACGTCCCGTCGAGCGCAGGCGGCATCGCAGATCTGCCCGGCGCCAACGGTATGGTGACGCTCGGATTTTGGGATGAGTTCGTCGGAAGACCATTCGTCCGAGCCTCGACGACTTTTCACGAGATCGGACACAACCTGAACCTCTGGCATGGCGGCTTCCCCGCGACGTGGGGGAATAAAGCGCTGAACACCTCGACATTTGTCGAGCCCACCTGTAAACCGGACCTGCTGACCTCGATGAGCTACGCGTTTCAGGTGCACGGGCTCTTTGACGACACCGACAACATTCATCTCGATTACTCAGGAACCCCACAGAACAACATCGACGAGGCAACGACGCCGGGCGATGCCCCGCTCATTCCACTCCCAAACTACCGGCCAGCCTGGTACGCACCGGCAGGCAGTGCGCTGGCTACGAGCCTCGGAGTTTCTCCAGCAACCAGGTTTTGCAGTGGTTTGAAATTTGACCCGGCGTCGCCGCCGGCTGCGATGGCTCGCGTGTATACCGCCCTTAGGGGGGATGCGATCGATTGGAATGGAAACGGTCTCAACGACGCCGCCGCACCTCAGCAGGACGTGAACTTCGACGGAACCCTGAGCACCACGCTGTACGGATACAACGACGGGGCAAACCTCAGCCTGAACCAGATGAGCGCCGGCCGAGTCCTTAAGGGCTTTGACCAGGTTGTCCCAGCCCTGGATCTCGAAAGTGCCATCGCCCTCGGTAGTGCTCTGGAGCTTGGCAGTGCTCTGGAGCTCGGTAGTGCTTTGGAGCTCGGAAGCGCATTGGAACTCGGCAGTGCTTTAGAACTTGGCAGTGCCCTGGAACTCGGCAGTGCTCTGGAACTCGGTAGTGCTCTTGAACTCGGCAGTTCCCAGGAGTTGGACTCCGACCACGCAAAGGGCATGGGGAGGGCTGCCCCGTACGCCGTCAACGCGTGCACCCTAGGCACTCCTGGCTGCGCCGTGGTCCCGCCATTCACCTCCCAGTATCACAAGCGGGAGGTGCGGGGGCAGGCGCCGCCATTCGGTCATGTTTCCCTCTACCACTTCTCTCGTAAAAGAGGGGACGCCGCGTCGAGCTTCCCCTACGTCTTGCCGGTGCCGTCGTCGACCTCCGCGACCACGACCTTCGACGACATCGAGCCGCTACCGGATACGGTGCTGTTCACGTATCGCGAGAGGGCCGAGTACGACGACCAGACACCGCACGTGTTCAGCGGTTTCTCCAAGACCGTCACCATCGCAGCCGTCAACGACGCGCCAACCGCGGTGGCCAACAGCTACGCGGCCATTCGAAACCGGACCCTGAATGTTGCGGCTCCCGGTGTGCTTGGCAATGATACCGACGTCGACAGCCCGGCGGCTTCACTGAGGGCCGTTCTTGTCAGCGGACCGTCGAACGGCACGCTGGTACTGAACGCCAACGGTTCGTTCACATATAACCCCAGGAATGGCTTCACCGGATCGGATAGCTTCACCTACAAAGCGAACAATGGATTCTGGAGCGTCGATCCCACCGTTCCGATGAGCAGTGACTCCAACACGGTGACCGTCTCGATCACGGTCACAGCGAGGTAGATCGCACGCCGTCAACCGGCCAATCGCACAAGCAGGGCGGGAGCCCTGTTTGTGTAATTGCGCGTGATCCAGAGCGTCTTCTGATTGCACCCGTGGAATCGGTCGTCGCGAGTCGCGTCCGCGTTCCCCAGACGCTCGGCTGGCAAACGCGTCCTGCCGCGCTCGCGCCCGTGCTGACGGTGCGCACGCCGCCTGCGGTTGTTCCAACGCGTTCCAACAATCGTGTCGGCTCAGAGCTGATGCGATCGACAGTGGGGAATCAGCGGCGACGTGCCCGCTGCGCTTTCGGACGCGTTTGCCGACTGCCGCACTGCCCAGGCTCGGTCCGAGGGAAGGCGGCCACGACCCGCGACGCCCTTCCCCCGGCTGATGATGCTGGAAATCGGCTCGGCGACCTGACAGGCCGGGAGGACGTCTCGCGCCGCGAGCCGTCGAGGCAGCCCGGTCGAGTTCGGGAAAACCCAACGGAGCGAGTAGTCCGCGACGGTCTGCTGGTATGCCACCCGGAAGATTCAACAACCCCGGCGTCGCCAGTTGATCTGAGCGATGTCGCGAATCTGTAGGACCGTCGCGGCAAGCGAAAGGTTGCGAGCTCAGCTGACCTCGACTTTCCCGCGTCGTCGAGCGGTTAGCCGAGCCGCATGTTTTCTGGGCCGATTCTAACGAAGCGACAAAGTCGTATTAGTGTCCCGTACGCCGGCGGATGTCGGGCAGGAGGGGGTCTTCTGTTGATTGGCCCCGGATCTTGAGGTACTCGCCATAGGAGTCGGTAAAGCCTGCGGTCTTCAAGCTTTCCCGGACACGACCTTGGTAGTAGTACACGACTGGGAAGCGGCCGTAGGTGGGCTCCTCGTCGTCCATCAACGCGAGCGCTTCACCACGACGGCGGATGCAAGTGTCGAACTCGGAGTCGGCCTGCACCAACATGCCGGCCGCCAGATACGCCCGCCCGAGATCGAAGTGTGCCAACCAGGTATCCAGAACAGCAATCGAGTCGGTGAGAATCTTGACGGCGTCGGTGGGTTTCCCGCGCTTCAACGCGATCTGACCTTCGATAATCTTGCCGTGGGCCTGGGCCTCGGCTGACGGACCTGACGAGAGCGCCGCCACTTGCAGTCCGGCCTGGTCGAATGCGCCGGCCTCTACAAACGTCGAAGCCGCGAGAAAGCGGATCGGCACCGACGTGCTTTGCTCGAGGGCTTTTTCGGCGGCAGCGACCGCCGCTTGTTTCCGACCCGACATCAGATGCGAGTAGGCCACCGATGTGAGTTTCATCGCCGCTCTCTCGGGACTCTTTGCCGTGAGATCTGCGGCTGCGCCTCGCTCGAACATCTGGACGGCGTCCGAGAACCGACCTTGATAGACGAGCAGGTCGCCGAGACCGGATGCGGACAGCGAGGCGCTTCGGACATCCTTGGTGGACAGCTTTTCGTAGGTTTTGGTCGCCTCTGGAAGGTTCTCCCGGCCCAGATAGCTGTAGGCCAGAGCGGCCAACGCCGTGCGAGGGGGTTCGGCGATCAAGTTGAACGCTTCTTCCGCCGCCGCGAAATCTCCCGCGAAATCCGAAAAGAGCGCCAGGTTGGTGCGCAAGACGACGTGATTGGGCAGCGTCTGAACCGCCTGTTGCATTTCATTGGTCGCGTTGCGCATCAGTCGCAGATTCTTCAGACAAATCGCGCGCTGATTGTGGGCAACGATATCCGCCGGGTATCGGGCGAGCAACTCGCCGTACTCTTTCACGCACTCCGGATTGTTGCCGTTGATCCGGTAGTAGTACGCGCGAGTCGAAAACTTTTCACGCTCGGTCAATCCGTCAAGAAAACGGATTGCTTCCTTGATGTACTTGTCGGCATCCTCTGTCCGATCAAGGTTCCGCGACATGGCAGCCAGGCCCTGGTAGCCGAGAGCAAATTTGGGATCCAATTTCACGGCAGCCAAATAGCTCTCTCGCGCCTCCTCGAACTTGCCCCGAGCCTGGGCCTCTATAGCCGCCGCGTAGTGTCCGACCACTTCCAGCGAGCTGGTTGACACACTCCTCATCGCGAATAACTGCGCAGATTGTGACGTCTCATCACCGAGCGCGCTACGAACCCGGGTCATCAGCCTCGTCGCCACCTCGAGGACCTGGTCCTTGCCGGCGGCGGTGGCGGATGCATTGGTGACGACGTTGCCGGTCACGGTCTGGATCGCCTTGACTGAAATCTTGTAGCCGCTCCGTTGCGGTTCGAGCGAGCCGGAGACGACCACGCCGACGCCCTGCTTCAGTGCCACCTCACGCGCGGCCTTCTCGTCGAGCTGCTCCGGCGCTTGCACGCCGAGCCCGCCGAGTCTGGTCCGGTCGTAGGCTGCGATGAAGCTCGCACCTTCCAATGCGCGCCTGAGCATCGGCTCGAGCGTGCGATTGAAGGCTGCGTCGTTCGTGCGATTGTCCAGGTCTGCGATCACGACCGACACCGGATCGTGGACGGGCGGCGGGATGAACTGGCGTTGGTACCACCAGACGCCTACCGATGCGGCCAGCAGCACCGTGACGGCAGCGAGCGCGAACGGCAGTCTCACGACGCGCTTGACCGGTCGCAGCTTGCCGCTGTCGTCGAGAAGGTCCAGCGCCGCAACCAGTTCGGCTGTCGTCTGAAATCGTTTCCCGGCATCCGGCTCGGTACAACGAGTGACCAGTTCGTCCAGCGCCTGCGGCACATCGGGGACGATCGATCGCACCGAGGGCGGCGCGTTCGAGAGCCGCTTCTGCAGCTCGTCGGAGGCGCTCATCGCGTGCTCCGAGCGGCGGCGGCCCACAAGCATGTCGTACACGATCAGCCCGAACGCGTAGACGTCGGCGCGCTGATCGACCGGCTCGCCGCGCGCCTGCTCGGGCGCCATGTACTCGATGGTGCCGATGATGGCTCCCGCCATCGTCGCCGCCGCGACCGTGGCGGCATCGTCCAGGGACGCGCTGAGCTGACTGGCGGTCATCGCCGGCGCTGCTGTCGCGGTTCCGACTCGAGAGGACGAGCGCGCGATTCCGAAGTCCATGATGATCGCGTGATCGCTCTCGATCATCACGTTGGCGGGCTTGAGGTCGCGATGGACAACGCCGGCTTCATGTGCCGCTTGAAGTCCCGAGGCGATCTGCCGGGCGAGCGCCACGACTCTCGGTACGGTGAGCCGCTCGTCACGCAGGACGGTCGCCAGGTCTGCCCCTTTGATGTACGGCATCGTGATGTACTTGATGCCGTTGAGCTCGCCGAGATCGTGAATGCGGACGACGTTCTTGTGCGTCACCTGACGGGCGAGGAGCAGCTCCTGCTTGAAACGATGCTCGATATCCTGCGCCGTGGTCGCATCGCGTGTCGCCTCCGGCCGAATAACCTTCAGTGCGACGGCGACACCCAACTCGGCGTCCCAGGCTTGATAGACGGCTCCCATGCCGCCGATGCCGAGGATTTTCAGGATGTGATACCGGGATCCGAACTGCTGGCCGACTTCGAGCGGCCCGATCAACTCTTTGGGTCGGCCGCCGGAGGAGCCCGGCAGACCGGTGGTGTCCGGGGCCTGGTGCCTGACTGGCGGGGACGCGGCCAGGCCAGCGGTCGCGACCGAGTTTTCAGACGGCAGCGTCCGGTGCGCGAAAACGGTTTCGGCCTCGTCGGCGGAGACGGACGTCAGGACACCGGTGGCCACCGAGGACGGCAGAAGGGTCCGACAGACGGGGCATCGGCCTGCCGCCTCGGACATCGCGCTCCCGCAGTTCGGGCATCTCATCAAAGGACCGACCCCAGGGAAATCAATTCTTGTGTGCCTTCGATTATGCGACTGGGCTTGGGATTCTCCAAGCCGAAAGCACCACACCCTCTATAACGCACGGACGGCCGATCGCTAACACTTCAGCGCTCCGGTTTTGCGGCATCCCCAGCAGGCGCCAGGGGGCACATCGACACAGACCCTGGTGCGCGTGACATTCCACGGGACGGCAAGGCGACGAACGGGAGCCAAACCCGCACCGCCGTCAGATGAACGGCGTCTTGCGCATGGATGCCGGGGACTATAGGGTCTTGGGACCGCAGGTCGCGTCCGGCTTCCGCCGGACCTGGAGGACTTATGAAACGCGTGATCGTCTCGCTGGCCGGAGGGCTCGTCCTGGGATTTGGTGCCGCAATGCTGGCCGCGCCGCAGGATCGACCCGGTATCGTGACTCAGCCGAACGTGAAGATCGACAACCGCGGCGCCGCGGAGGCGATTCCGATCTCCGTCCAGGACTGGGGGACGCCGACTCGGCCGCTCCCAGTTGCCGTCAGCGGCTTGGTGGAAGTCAACGCAAGGCCGATCCAGCAGCGATGGGAATACACGGCCATCAGCATGGAGCCGAACCAGGAACTGGCGAATGCGCTGGCGGGCGCAGGCGCTGCAGGCTGGGAGGCCGTGGGCTTTGCGACCAACACGAACCGCGCGACGGTGCTGTTCAAGCGGCCGAGGCCCTGAGCGCGGACCTGGCTCCGCATGTCCAGGGTGTTCCTGCTATCCGCCCGCTTGAGTGTCCGCCTCGTCGCTCGCACGCTCCTTCGATCGGGCAGGTTCTTCCGGCAGCTCGTACCTGGCCACGAGCGCGGTCACGTTGTCCCGCCCACCATTGTCGAGCGCCCGCTGCACGAGTCGCTCACACGCTTCGCTCGACCGGGTCGTCTCACCCAGGAGAGTGGTGATGGTTCCGTCGTCCACGAGGTCCGTCAGACCATCGCTGCACAGCAGCAGTCGGTCGCCGTCTTCGAGCTGCAGCCGGTCGGTGTCCACCCGGACATCCCCGCTCGATCCGCCAAGCGCGTTCGTCAGAACGTGACGATGACGCGAGTCGGCGACTTCGCCGGGCGTGAGTCGGCCGCAGTCGACGAGCAGTTGCGCATACGTGTGGTCTCGCGTGAGGCGATGCAGACTTCCGCCACGCAGAAGGTAGGCTCGTGAGTCGCCGACATGCGTAATCATCAGGTCGCGGCCAAGACTTCTGGCGACGGTCAGCGTCGTCCCCATCCCGCGGAGCGCCGGGTCCTGGCGGCCGCGCTCAATCAGCATCGCGCCGACTTCCTGAACGAACTTGCGAGACCGCCGTTCGATCTCGCGCGCATGCTCTTCATCCACGTTGAAGATCCAGTCGGGCACGTCGAGGGCGAGGCTGACAAGTGCCGAGATGGCCATCCGGCTTGCGATTTCGCCGGCGGCGTGTCCGCCCATGCCGTCGGCCACGATCATCAGGTAGTTGACTTCCTCGGTCCGTTCCGGCACATCGCCCGCGGGGAGGCTGGTCATGATCGTTTGAAGCGTGCGGGCGAGCCTGGTGATGAAGAAATGGTCCTCGTTGTTCGCGCGGTGGTAACCGGTGTGCGACTGCGCGCTGACATCGATCCGGACGAGGGATGAAAAGGGATGGCCAGGCCCGACGGCAGCCACGTCTGGTGCGCCCGTTGGGGTACGTGCGGTCATGGAGCCTCCCAAGATGTCAACCGGTTTTGATAGTGATCGGAGGCGACTCTCACCCGTATTGGAGTTTAGGGCGATCGCCGGAATAGATCCACCGCGATGATTCCGTGGTGGCGTCCATTTGGTGCGCTGCCTGTCAGGGCACGGCCGGTCATCGCATGTTGCCAGTGAGTGACCGCCGGTTGTGAGCCGCCGGGTTCAGTCCATTCCATTGCAGAGCGCAAGCGGCTGTTTTGTTCGTGTTGTGCACCCCCTTTTCGCCGGCCTCCACTTCGGGTTCAACCGGCCTGCAACTTGCTCACCGTGACAGCCGACCCGCATTCGTGCATGCGCTGAAGGGATTGTGCGAGCGACGCGCCCGATCGGGCGATGAAGACGAACGCGGTGGAGGCAAACAATGAGCCCCAAGGCAGATACCACTGAGCAAAAGCGGTTGAACGATGCGCGCGAGGCGCACATTCCCTGGAAAAAATGGGGACCCTACCTCAGTGAGCGACAGTGGGGCACGGTCCGTGAGGACTACAGCGAGAACGGCGACGCCTGGAATTACTTCACCCATGATCAGGCTCGCTCGCGGGCATACCGCTGGGGCGAGGACGGGCTCGCGGGACTCTCCGACGACAAGCAGCAGCTGTGCTTTGCGCTGGCGCTGTGGAACGAACGCGACCCGATCCTCAAAGAGCGCTTGTTCGGGCTCACCAACAACGAGGCGAATCATGGCGAAGACGTCAAGGAGTACTACTTCTACGTCGACAGCACGCCCACGCACTCGTACATGAAGTATCTCTACAAGTACCCGCAGCGGGAATATCCCTACCGGGACCTGATCGACACGAACCGCGGACGGTCGCGAGACGAGTTCGAGTACGAGCTGCTCGATACCGGCGCCTTCGACGAGGACCGGTATTTCGACGTGTTCGTGGAATATGCGAAGGAGGGTCCGGACGATGTCCTCGTCCGGATCACCGTGCACAATCGCGGGCCGGAAGCGGCCCGGCTTCGGGTCGTGCCGACACTCTGGTTCCGCAATACCTGGTCGTGGGACGCGGATCAGCCGAAGCCGTCGCTACACGAAGTGGGACCTGGCGTCATTCAAGCCAAACACCCTGAGCTTGGCGAGTACTGGCTGTTTTGCGATGGAGCACCGGAACTGCTGTTCACCGAGAATGAGACCAATGCGTCCCGTCTCTGGGGCCAGCCCAGCGCGTCTCCTTACGTCAAGGATGGGTTTCACGATTACATCATCTCGGGCCGCAAGGAGTCGATCAACCCCGCCAAGGTCGGGACCAAGGCGGCGGCGCACTACGTGGTCGATGTCCCCGCCCGGGGAAGCAAGACTGTCCAGCTGCGCCTTGCGACCGCGAGGGTCGACGAGGCCCGTGCCGGTTTCAAAGTCGGCGATGCCTTCACCGGGTTCGAGAAGACGTTCAAGAGCCGGATCGCGGACGCCGACGAATTCTACGATCGGATTTCGCCGAAGTCGCTGAGCGTCGATGAACGGCTCGTGCACCGCCAGGCGCTGGCGGGCATGTTGTGGAGCAAGCAGTTCTATTACTTCGACCTCGAGCGATGGCTGCGCGAGCACAAGAGTCATCCGCTGCTCGAATCCTCCCGGGACGGCGTGCGGAACACCGAATGGTTTCACATGCTCAATGCCGACGTGATCTCCATGCCGGACAAGTGGGAGTATCCCTGGTACGCGGCGTGGGACCTGGCGTTTCATACGATTTCCCTGTCCCTGGTGGATTTCGATTTCGCCAAAGATCAGCTCCTGCTGATGCTGCGCAGTCTCTACGCCCACCCCAACGGGCAGATTCCGGCGTACGAGTGGAACTTCAGCGATGTGAATCCGCCGGTGCACGCCTGGGCGACGCTCTATCTCTACAAGATGGAACGGAACCTCGGTCGAGCTGACGTCAAGTTCCTGGAACAGGCGTTCCAGGGCTTGATGCTGAACTTCAACTGGTGGGTGAATCGGAAGGATCCCGCCGGGCGCAACGTCTTCGCGGGGGGCTTTCTCGGTCTCGATAATATCGGCATCTTCGACCGCAGCGCGCCGCTCCCCACGGGCGGCTCGCTCGAGCAGGCGGACGGGACAGCGTGGATGGCGTTCTATTGCCAGAACATGCTCGACATCGCCCTCGTGCTGGCCGAATCAGACCCGGTGTACGAAGAGATCGCCTTCAAGTTCGTCCAGCATTACATGTGGATTGCCTACGCCATGGACCGCCAAGGCGAGAATCACGACGAGATGTGGGACGAGGAGGACGGCTTCTTTTACGATCTGCTCCGGCTCCCAGACGGGCAGGCGATGCGTTTGAAGACACGATCGATGGTAGGACTCCTGCCGCTGTGCGCGTCCACGGTCTTCGATGCCAGCCTCATTGAGCGGCATCCGAAGCTCATCGCGATGATCGCACAGTTCCGCACACGCCATCCCGAGTTGGCGTCCCAGGTGGCCCCGACCGACGAGGGTTTCATCGGCTACAAGGGACGGCGTCTGCTGTCGATCCTCAACAAACGGAAGCTGGAGCGGGTGCTCGGCTACATGCTCGACGAGAAGGAATTTCTCGGCCCATACGGTATTCGCGCGCTCTCGCGCCATCATCTGGAACATCCGTTCGTGTTTCACGTCGGTGGTCAGGAATACAAGGTCACCTACCTGCCTGGCGAGTCGGATACCGGCATGTTCGGCGGCAACTCCAACTGGCGAGGCCCGGTCTGGATGCCCGTCAACGCCCTCCTGATCCGGGCGCTCTTGAACCTGTACGCGTTCTACGGGACCGAGTTCAAGGTGGAATGTCCAACCGGTTCAGGGAAATACATGACGTTGTTCGAAGTGGCGGAGGAGATCGCGCGCCGGCTGGCGAAAACTTTCCTTCGCGATGCCAACGGGCAGCGGCCAGTCTACGGCGGGACGACGAAGTTCCAGGACGATCCGCACTGGCGCGATCTGATCCTCTTCTACGAATACTTCCACGGTGACAACGGTGCGGGGATCGGAGCCAGCCATCAGACGGGTTGGACTGGTTCAATTGCCGCGCTCCTCGACCTGTTCGGGCGCCTCGAGGCCAAAGATGTGGAGTTGGAACCCGAGCAGCTACGGGCGCGGCTCGTGAAAGCTCAGGTGAGCGGGTAGGCAGACCATCCCACCTGACACATCTCCCGAAGCCGGGAGATGTGTCGGCTTACTCGATCCGTGTCCTGCCCATTCCTGTGGTCCCGAGCAGGATGTCCCACAAAGGCGAGCTGATGCCGAAGTCGCGGCTGGAATCGGCATAGTGATGCCGGAAGTGCCGCCGCTTCCAAATGCGCGCCACCGCCGACCGGGCGCTCGCGTGATGGGTGGCAAAGTGGATCGTGTCATAGGCGAGGTAGCCGCCGGCAAAGCCGGCGAACGCAGCCAGCGCATCAGACCCCAACACCGCGCGGAACAGGAAGAAGAACACGGCGGCCAGCGGGATGCTCACCGACGGCGGCATGACCAGTCGCGTGGCGTCGTTCGGGTAGTCGTGATGAACCCCGTGCACCAGGAAGTAGAACTTGTGACGCAACGTCGGCAACGCGGTGATGACGGCGTCGCCGGAGCCGAGCAACGCGACGATGCGTCGGGTGTCGTCCTCGATCCACTGTGGCGGATGAAAGACGTAGCGGTGGATGACGTACTCCGTGAGAGACCAGAAGATGAGCCCGCCAAGGACGAGGACGAGAACGGCAGTATAGCCCGCCGTATCGGCGCGCAGTGCGGCGACCAACGCCGCGACGATCAGCGGGATGAAGATGACATGTGGCACCCAAGGACGGGCGTGACTAAAGAACTCCATCCAGTCCGCCTTGAACATTCGGCAGGAGGCATCGTCGTTGGTGACGAAGCGGCGGTCGGGAGCCGTGAACGAAGCGACGGTATCGAGGGGCGCGCCCTCGGAAGGGCTGGTCGTTTCCACGTTTGTTGAGGTCGCACTCATCGGAATCGGCCGTGGCGCATGTGCTGTCGATTGGGCCACTGTTGATCGGTCGGATCGTACACCCGACAGCCCACGCTGAGATCGACATTCTCCGGCCGATCAGCCATCGCCGGGCGTTGAGCTCAGAACTCGAGGAGAATGCCAACCGACGGCACAAACGGAAACATCGAGTCGAACAGGCCGAAGGCCTGACCGGTCCGGACATCGACACCCGGTGCGGCGAGCCTGACGTTCTTGCGGCCGTAGGTGTTCAGCGCCTCTACAAAGAGGGTCAGCCGCTTCTGCGACCAGGTGAACGTGCGGTTGGCGCGGAGGTCGAGCCTGGAATAGACCGGCACGCGCAGCTCGTTGCGGCGATCGCTCACGTAGTAGTCGTCGCCGCGGGCTTCCCAGTAGCCCGTCGCCGGAAAATTGCTCCCGCTGCGGAACCGCGCGCTCACGCTGAGCCGATCGCTGGCACGATACAGGGCGTAGAGGTTCACCGTGTGCCGTTGATCGTAGTCGCCCCAGAATGTCTCTCCGGTCGTCGTGTTGCGGTAGCGCGAATACCCGAGCGCGTAGGACGCCCAGCCGGACCATCCGTTCGGCGATTGACGCCGCACCAGGAACTCGACGCCGCGCGCGTGCCCCGACAGCGCATTCTCGAATCGTGACGTGAGCGACGGGAGCACGACGCCGGTGTCGTCCCGGCGAATCCACGCGTCGGGAAGGATCACGATGTCTCGCTCCTCACGGTTGTACCCAGTCATTTGCCAAACCGTCGCGGCGCCGATTCGCCCTTCGAGGCCGAGATCGGCGTGGTACGCCCGCTCCGGCCGCAAGTCGGCTGCGCCACGCAAGCCGACCACCTGCTCGAAGGAAGGATCCTGGCGATACACCCCCGTGCCGCCGCGAAGGGTCAGGGCCGTGGTGATCGGCCAGCTTCCCGCGATCCAGGGCGACACCTGCGTCTTGCCGGTGAGCGTTGAGTGATCGAGGCGGCCGCCCGGTGTCAGCGCGCCGCCGGCCGGCCGTGAGATGCGCACCTTGCCGTACGCCGAGGTCGCAAACGACGCGTCGTCGAAATCCTGGCGCACCTCGAAGCGCGGCTCGAAAAAGGCCAGGCCTTGATCGCGCTTCGCGGCCTGCAGCCATCGTGCTTCACCACCGCCCTCGATGGCGAGACGAGCGTTCGGCACATACGCCCAGTCGGCGCGGTAAAGGGCATCGCCTGAGTGGCCGCGCGCCAGTTCCACGCCGTCGCGATTGAGGTTGCGGTAGGTGTTGCCGACGACCGCGACACGCTGCGTGAGCGTGAAACGGGCTGACGGCAGGTACCGCCACGATGCGACACCCAGCGCCGACGCGTTCCTGCCGTCCTGCACATCGCCCTGATCGAGTTGGTCGGCTGGCTGATCGAGACGCGAGCGCCCCGCCGCGAATGAGAACTGAAACTGGTGTGCCGGGGTGACGTCGTACACGAGCTTCGACTGGACGTCGGTGAAGCCGAATGCAAAGTCATTCTCCGCGTCAAGCCGGGCAATCACGAGATCGAGATAGCTCTTGCGCGCGGACACCAGCCAGGATCCCTGCTTCGACCCGCCAAACGGGCCCTCCACGACCGCGCTGGCATCGGTTCCGCTCACCGACAGCCGCGACTGCACGCGTTCGCGCGAGCCTTGCCGCATGTTGAAGTCGATTTCGGCGCCCAGTCGGTTGCCATGACGCTGCGGATACGCGCCATTCCTCAGCGACACGTCCTCCAGCACGTCGCCGCTCACCATCGAGAGGGAGCCGCTGTCGAACAGGCGCTGCACGGTGTGCAGGAGGAGCGGCGTGGCAACGCCCTCGAATGTGAACTGCATGTGCTCGACGTTGTGGCCACGCACCGTGAACTCGCTGCGCAGGTCGTCGCCGGTCGCGACGCCCGGCAGGACCTGGATCGCCCGCAGCGGATCGTTGGTGACCAGACCCCGAAGCTGCTGCAGGTCCCTGCTCGTGAGCGTCTGCTCGGCGCCAACCTCGGACTCCTGCTGCTCGACCGACGTGCCCCGAACCGTGACAGTTTCAGTAAAAGTCCCCGTCCCTTCGCTGAGTGGAATCGTGATGACGGCCGGTGCATCGGCGGACGCCGTGACGGTGCGTTTCACGAGGATGAAATCGACGGCCGACACATACAGCTCGTGGACCCCAGGCGCGACCCCCGTGAACTCGAACCGCCCCTGGTCGTCGGTCGTCACGGTCTGTCCCGTGTCCTGTAGTCGCACCGCCACTTTCTGCACCGGCGCGCCGTCGCGCGTGTCGACGACGGTGCCGCGAATGATGCCCGTCGGCGGCGGCTGCGCGAACGCGGGAACGGTGAGAACGACCATCGCGATCAGGAAGCGAGCGACGAACAGCAGGCGATAGTCCATGGCGCCGGTTGAGCATTGACGATGCCAGATCCGCTCGACATTTCAGCAACGTTTTGCGCGAAAGCCGAATGCCAGCGCCCCCGCAATAGGACACCGGTCAGCTGTGCGAGCCGGTTTTAGCCCCCTGTGCGAGTGCAACGCAAAAGGTAGTCGATCGGCAGTGTGAGCGGGATCTGAGGTAACCGATCGGGTGTGATGGGCCGCTACTCGGTACGGAGCGTTTCAGCGGGGCCTGTCCACAGAAGGCGGATCGAGGCCAGAACGGCGGCGCTGATGCCGACGCTGACCAGGACCAATGGAGCCATTACCAGCGTCGGCGTGTCATCCGGTTCGACACCGTGCAGCAGTGAAGTGAACGACGGCGCGATGACGAGGGCGCTTGCGACGCCGATGGCCGCGCCGGCCGCCAGGAGCAGTGCACACGGTCGGATCACCGCCCAGAGCGCTTGCCGCGGCAATGCGCCGAGAGCGAGCCGGACAGCAAGCTCGCGCCATCGTGCGACAACTTCTCCCGACACGAGGCCATAAGCTCCGATTGCCGAAAGGAGTAGCGCCAGGCCCGCAAAGCTGGCTGCCAGCTGCGTGCTGAAGCGCGTGAGGGATCGGCTTGCTTCAAGATCTTCTGCGACGGGGATGATCCGATCCGTGGCGACGCCGGGTGCGACGGACCGGATGCGCTCCCTCAGCAATTGCTGAATCGCCCGTGGATCGTCTCGCGTGCGCACGAGGAGGAACATTCTCCCTCCGAGTGAAACCTGATCGGCAGGCACGTAGAGCGCGGCGCGATCGGGTTTGCCGGCTGGAGTCAGGTCGGCGACAACCCCCACAACCGTCAGCGGAGCTTTGAGCACAAAGGGCGTCAGGCTGACACCGACGGCTCCAGCCCCGCCCAAGATGTCGCGCACGAACGTCTCGTTCACGATCGCGACCGGCGGCGCAGTGCGTGAGTCGGCGTTCGTAAACTGGCGCCCTGCGAGGAGTGGCACATCCAGCGCTTCGAAGTATCGAGGGCTGATTGGCCGCAGAGTCGCGCCTGCCGGTGATCCGGATGCGCCTTCGCGACGCACCTGCGTACGAAGGCCGGCAGTCTGCGTTGGCAGTTGCATCGAGACGGCTGCCGATCGAACGCCTTGAATTGCCGCGGTCTGCTCCGTCAGATCGCGAAGCAACTGGCGGACGTCTCCTCCCCGAAAGGAGAGATCGGCAGCGATGAGGTGGTCGGCCGAAAAACCGTTCTCAATCGCGACCAGGTTTCCAAGACTGCGCCCGAGCAGTCCCGCGCCGACAGTCAGCATGACGGCAAGGGCCGCCTGCACCAGCACGAGGGCTCGTCGGACACCGGAGCGGCGTGTCCAGCGGATCGATCCCAGCGCCTGCGAGCCAGGCGAACCCGCCACGCCGAAAAGTCGGAACGCCGGCAGCAGGCCGACTCCGATCCCGATCGTCACCGTCATCGTCAATCCCGCCAGGAGGATTCGAGGATCGAGAACGACCTCTGTCAAGCGCGGAAGGCCGACCGGGGCGAGACCGCGAAGCAGCTGCAGCGTCCACTGTCCGGCAAGCAGCCCGAGCGCGCCGCCGAGCAGCGCCATGACCAGACTTTCCGTGGTTAGCTGTGTGACCAGGCGCGCGCGTGTGGCTCCGAGCGCGCCTCGAATGGCGATTTCTCCCGCTCGATCGTTGGCGCGGGCGCTAATCACTGCCGCCACGTTGGCGCAGACGATCAGCAGGACCAGCAGGGTCGACGCGAGCAGCGCTTCGAGTGCCGTGCGCACGTGTCCAACCTCTGCGCGCTGCAGATCGTCGGCCCACACGATTCGGGCCGGCGCCGGCCCGCCGTGAGCCAACGCCGCGAGCTCCGCGTTGGCCTGCCCGAGGGACACGTGCTCCTGAAGACGGGCGACCATGTCAAACTCGCGATCGTCCTTGTTTCCACGATCTTGAGGAGTCAGCGGCCGCCACAACTGAGCCTCGGTTGGATAGTGATGGTTCGGCGGCATCACTCCGACAACGGTGTAAACAACGCCATCGATTGAGACGAGGCGTCCCACCGCGCTCGGGTCGCCGTGGAACTGCTGCCGCCACAGCTCGTCGCCCAGCACGACAACCGGCGCGCCTCCAGACAGCTCGTCGGCCCGGAAGGATCGGCCGATCACGGGCGCCACACCAAGCGTTGCGAACAGATCCCCGTGAATGCGTGCAACGACGGCGTGAACGGGTTCGTGCCCTTGCGCCTCCAATATGCGCGTGCCGGTCGTGAATGCCGCAGACGAGGCAAATGATCCGGCTTCGCCGAACCGCGTGAAGTCATCGGGGGTCAACGACATGCCCGGGGCGGAGGACCGACTCACAGCCGTCGCGGCCGAGAAGACGCGTACGAGCTGGTGCGGATGTGGATACGGCAGCGGCCGTAGCAACACCCAATCGACGACGGCAAAAACGGCGGAGTTCAAGCCGATTCCGAGAGCCAGCGAGAGAATCGCAACCGCAGCGCCGACCGGACTCCGCCGGAGCATCCGCAGCGCGTAGCCAGCATCGCGCCACAGATCGTCGATCCACCTGAACGAGCGGGCATCCCGGTGAAGATCCTTGGTTTGCTCGACGCCGCCGAGAACCAGAGCGGCCTGCCGTCTCGCGTCGGCGGCTGACATCCCGCGCCGCTGGTATTCGTCTTCCAGGAGGGCCAGGTGCACTGTGAGCTCGCGCGCAAACCTCCGCTCGGCACGATTGAACCGGAAGAGGTTCAGGGTCCGCGACACGAATCTCTTGAGTGCGCTCATTCGCCCTCGCTCGTCAGGAGTCGGTTCACCAGGCTGGTTGACCGCTCCCATCGATCCACTTCTGCGGCGAGTGCGCGCGTTCCCGCCTTGGTGATTGCGTAGTACCTGGCCTCGCGATTGTTTTCGGTGACGCGCCAGGCTCCCTTGATCCACCCTTTCTGTTCCAGACGGACCAGCGCCGGGTAGAGGCTGCCTTGATTGAGACGAGTCGGGGTGGCGGCGGCGTGTTCGATGCGGGTGGCGATGGCGTAGGCGTGCTGGGCGCCCATGACCGTGAGGATACGGAGGACGATCAGCTCCAACGTCCCGGGCAGCAGGTTGATCTTGTCGCTGGCGGGCCTTTCACTAGGCGCCATAGTGGAGCGGAGTATCGCGCCACTCCACTAGTCTGTCAAGTTGAGGCGGACTCGGTGATGTGCCGTGAGTTTTAGCCCTGTGACAGAATGTGCCCACCAAAGGAACTCACTTCAGTGAAACGAACCGTCCTCGTCGCGCTCGCATTGTTCGCCGCTGGTTGCGCACCGACCGCTCCTTCGTCGGTGCCGGAAGGCATCATCGTGTTCATGGACACCAACTTCTCGGGGCCATTTCAGCCATTCACAGCCGATATTGCCGACTTGGAGGACGTCAATGGAATCTGCGGGGATAGCGTGAGCGCCATAGTCAGCAACGATGACTGGGGCGACTGCATCTCGTCGATCCGGATCGCCCCCGGATGGGCCGCGACCGTCTACAAGGACGACCACTATCAAGGCCAATCACTGACGATCACCGCGGACACGCCCAACCTGAAGAACGTTCCGGGACCGTGTGGGGACGACTGGAACGACTGCATCTCGTCGATTCGAATGTTCCGGCAATAATGACGGCATTTACACGATGTGTTTTTGTGCACCTGGCGGCTCTAACCGCCAGCGGTTGCGGACTGCTGCCGGTCACCCACACGCTCGCCAGGTCTCCTGACGGTCGACACACGGCCTCCGTCTATCGAGCCTTCAGCATTGATCCGCCTGACGATCACCTGTATCTCTCGAGCGACGGCCGACGCGAGACCGAACTCATGGCGCTGGCGCCCGACATGGACTGGTGTCAGACGATTGTTTGGGCCGCCGACAGCCGACACGTCGGGTTTCTCATCAACGAGCAGCGCCTCGCGGTCTTCGACGCGGCCACCGGCGAACACACGGCGATGCTGGTGCTAGTGCCGGACACGATGGCCTGGGGCCCAATCGCGGCTCGGGACGTCAGGTTCGAAGCTGGTGGCACGCGCGTATCGTTCGAGCGATTCGAGCGGCCGGTGGCGCGAATTCAAGGACGGAATGGGCAGGTCGACACCCACACCGTGTGGCGGCGGCGAGGCCAAGCAATCGTTCAGCCTGCGCGCGCGCTCGGTCGCGAGGTGCTGACGATTCCCACGGCTCGGCTGACCGTCCGCCTGATCGATCGCGGCACGAGCCGGCCGGTCACATCGGGTTGGATCCATCTGGCGAAAGACGAGCGCCGATCGATCAGCCTCCGCGCGCGCCCCGATTCGCGTGGGCTCCTGCGACTGCCAGCATTCGAGGCCGGACCGCTTGCAACTGTTGAAGCCCAGTACCAGGGTGGACCGCACACCGTGCTCCACGATGTCTCGATTGCAGAGCAGCCGGTGGAGATCGCGCTCGCAAGTAGATAGTGATGTTTTTCTCAGTCCTGGCAGGCTGGCCTCATCAAGAAGTGAGCGCGTCGACCACCTCGCCAAGGCGCGAGGTCGCATCGCAAAGCTGGTCGTCGGTGAGGTAAGGCGCAGGCCCAAGGCGTAGCGTGCTGCCGCGACTGTCTGCGAAAACACCTCGTTTGCGCAGGCCCGCGCACAGATCCGCCGCCCGCGCCGATCGCACAGCCAGGAAGCCGGCCCGCGCCTCGGGCCGTGGGACGACAATCTCCACAAGCTCGCGAGGCGCGTCGAGGGCTTCGACGGCCGACTGCAGCACGCCAACCTGGTGTTGGCTCACCTCCCGCAGCACGTGCGGCGTCAGACCGATGCTCTGCTGGAAGTCGAACACCGCAACCGCGCGATAGTGCGACGTGGGATCGTAGGTCGCCCCGGCAAAGCGCGCGGGGCCACTCCCATACGCCACGTTCTGGCCTGCGTCGATTTCGTCACGAGCAGCAAACTCGCTGAACCATCCCGTCAACACCGGCCGCAGGCGACAACCCGGCGGGATGCGAAGGAACGCATTCCCTTCGCCGAGCTGGCAGTACTTGTAGCCGCCACCGGTGACGAACGCGCGTTCGAGGCCCATCGCCCGGACGTCGAAGGGAACCGCGTTCAAGTGGTGGTACGCATCGACGAGAAGCGTCGCGCCCTCTCGATCGCAGCGAGCGGCGATTCTGTCGAGTCCGGGGACAATCTCCGCGGTCTCGAACAGGACCGACGACACGATGACCGCTGCAGTGCCGGCCGTGATCGCCGACACGAGGCGGTCAGCCACCAGATCCACCGGGTGAGCGGCGACCCGCTGAATTTCCAGGCCGGCCTCGGCAAGACGATCCAATTGCCGCCTCACCGTGTGGAATTCGCCAGACGTTGTCAGGATACGGGGGCGCGCGGCAACCGGCAATGCCGACAGAAGGCGTGTGACCAGCTCGTGCGTGTTCTGTCCGAGCGCGATGTCCCCGTTCGGATCGTTCAGCAGGCGGCGCCAGTTGCCACGAACCGCACTCGCCTGCTCTTCGGCCCGCGCCCATTTCTCATCCACGAACTCGGCGGCGTCCAACCATGCCTGCTGCTGCCCGGCGAAACCCGCATCGGGCCAGGCCTGATGTGAGTGACCAGTGAGTAGCAGACGCTCGGCCACGCGAAAGCGTGAGTAGTACCCGGCTATCGCGTTCGGGCTGGTGTACAGCCTGCCTGGATCGATGGGGAGGATCGTTGTCGTCACGGGTGCGCCGGTTACAACTTCGTACGGATCTCCCACAGATCCGGAAAGAGCGGACGACCGAGCGTGGTACGAAGATACGCGGCTCCGGTCGAGCCACCCGTCCCTGGTTTCGTCCCGATTGTGCGCTCGACCATCTTCACGTGCCGGTAGCGCCATTCCTGGATGCCCTCATCCAGGTCCACGAGTCGCTCGCACAACTCGGTGTTCTTCGGGTCGCGGCGGTAAACCTCCACCAACAGACGTTGAATCTCCTCGGCGGTTTCGATGGGCTGCACGACGTCACGATGTAGATAGGAATCCGGTACGGCGTAGCCTTCGCGCGACAAGTAGCGCAGGAACGCATCCCAGAGCGTGGGTTCTCCAAGACGACGCTGGAGGGCTTCTCGCGCGCGACTGCCAGGTGGGAACCTGAGCAGCGCGGATTCAGACTTGAGGCCGACGACGAACTCGAGCTGACGAAACTGATCGGATTGGAAGCCGCTCGCCTCCTCGAGTCGCTCGCGAAACGACAGGAACTCGAGCGGCGTCATCGTCTCCAGAATGTCGAGCTGCGCGACCAGCACTTTCAGGATGGTCAGCACCCGTTTCAACGTGTGCTGCGCCCTGACCGCATCGTCGTTTTCGAGCAGCGTGCAGGCGCGATCAAGCTCGTGCAACAGCTCCTTGAACCAGAGCTCGTAGACCTGGTGAATGACGATGAAGAGGAGCTCGTCGTGCTCCGGACCGACCGATCGAGGCTGCTGCAGGTTCAGCAGATCGTCGATGTGCAGGTAGCGATTGTAGGCCGCTGCGGGTGTCGGGTCGGCTGGGTCCTGCGCCATCGGCGCTCACCGTCTGGGTTGTGCCGGCACGCCCGCAGGCCGCCGAGGGATCTTCTCATCGCGCATCGCAGCCTGATACGCGAAGATGGCCATGACGGTCGCCGACTGCTGCAGATCCTTCTCGCTGACCGCCTCGAAGAAGTCGGCGTTGGTATGACGCGTCCACGCGTCGTAGGCGGTGTAGTCCTGAATGGTCGTGAACGCGGGGATGCCCACGCCGTCGAAGACGCCGTCCTCCGACGTGAAATTACTGTCCATCACGTTTCGCTTGAGGCCCAGATCCTTGAGTGGTTCGAGCCAGCCATCGAAGATCTTGCGGGCGGCCTCGTTGTTCGCCATGTACCACCCGTAGGTCGCGCCGGCACCCGGATCGTTATTGAGATACACGGAGATGGTGTCCCGCGACGCGGGATCCTTGAGATGTTGTTCGACGTACGCCCGCCCACCGACGAAACCGACCTCTTCCCCGCTCCAAATCGCGACGCGGATGGTGCGGCGCGGACGCACGCCCACCGCCTTGAGAATGCGCATCGCCTCGACCGCCGCCGCGGCGCCGTCGGCGTTGTCGGTGGCGCCGGTGGCCGCCGGCAACGAGTCGAGGTGCGCGCCGATCAACACGACCTCATTCCGCAGCACCGGATCCTCGCCGGGAATCTCGGCGACGACGTTGTAGCTGTTGGTGTCGGTTTCCAGATACGTCGTCCGCAGC
>Ga0111539_10002216_pt1 | contig 25958 bp, 17 predicted proteins | sample RhiMethybrSRZTD1_FD_79667 | JGI IMG/M metagenome (GOLD analysis project Ga0111539, IMG submission 79667) | Populus rhizosphere microbial communities from Tennessee, USA - Rhizosphere MetaG P. TD hybrid SRZTD1 (version 2) (version 2) | ecosystem: Host-associated > Plants > Roots > Rhizosphere >...
AGAGCGCATCGTCGCCCCGATGACCAGGCTCTCTTCGGCATCGTGCAGGGCGGTACGGACTTCGACTTGCGCCGCCAATCGGTCGACCAGGTTTGTGCTATCGACCTGCCCGGCTATGCCATCGGAGGCGTGGCCGTTGGCGAAGGCACACAGGCGATTCACCGCGTGGTTGAGTTCACCTCGCCGCTGCTGCCTGAATCGAAGCCGCGCTACCTCATGGGAGTGGGCTACGAGTGTGACATCGTCGCGGCGGTCAGATCAGGCGTGGACATGTTCGACTGCGTCCTGCCGACGCGCAACGGCCGCAACGGCAACGCCTTCACGCGCACCGGCCGCCTGCACCTGCGCAACGCCAAGTTCGCCGAGGATGAGGCGCCGATCGAGCCCGGCTGCGATTGCCTGACGTGTGCGGGCACGAATGGGATGGCGGGCGGCTACAGCCGGGCCTATCTGCGGCACCTGTTCCAGTCTGACGAAATGCTCGGCCCCATTCTCGTCAGCATCCACAATGTCAGGCACTTTCAGAAGCTGCTATTGGACATTCGGCGTGCGATCGCAGAAGATGGGTGGTCTTTCTTCCACCGGAACTGGCCGGTCGCCGGCCCGGCAGGGAGCGGCAGGGACGGTTGAAGGATCGGCCTACCATCCGGTCTGTTTTCGACCACCCCGGGCTTGTGAGCCCTTTCGCAGCCGTAGCCAGTCCTGTTGTCGCCTTCCTGCGGGCGACGGCTTCCCTTGTCGCAGCGATGGACCGCGAATGCACTCGATCTCATTGACCTCCGATATCACTTCATCCCTTCCGCTGGTGCTGATCGGCCAGGACAACCAAGCCGCGCCCGCCTCTGGCGGCGCGCCATCGGGGGCCAATACCTCCGCCAACCCTGGCGGCGGCACGGGGACAGCTGCGCCCGGCAACGTTCCGCCCGCGGGCGGTGGCCGCGGCGGCGGGTTCGAGCAGCAACTGTTCCTCATGGTCATGCTCCTTGTGCTGGGCATGATCGTTTTTTCCATCATGGGCCAGAAGCGCGACCGCAAAAAGCGCGAAGTGATGATCAGCGCCATCAAGAAGCACGATCGCGTGCAGACCATCGGCGGCGTGATCGGCTCGGTCGTCGAGGTCAAGCCCGATTACATCGTGCTCAAGGTCGATGAGTCCTCCAATACGCGCATCACCTTCAGCCGCTCCGCCATCGCGCAGGTGCTGACCGCGGCGCCCGAGCCTGCCGGCAACGCCAAGCCGGAGCAGGCCGCCTCCTGATTCACATGAACGCTTTGAGCGGCGGATGAGCCCGAACGCATTCGCTGACGCCGCCGCAACCTTTACGACGCCACTTCGATGCAGAATCTCGTCTGGAAATTCGTACTCATCTTCGCCATCCTGGGCCTGTGCGTGTACGCGATGTACCCGCCCAAGCAAAAGATCCGCCTCGGCAAGGATCTGCAGGGCGGCTACAGCCTGGTGTACCTGGTGGACATGCCGCCGGACTTGCCAAACAAGGCCGAGGTGCTGTCGCAGACCATCGAGGTGCTCAAGGATCGCGTCAACCCTCAGGGCGTGCTCGACATCTCGATGCAGCCGATGGGTCTCGATCGCATCGAGATCGTCAGCCCGCTGCCCAGCGATGAGGTGAAGGCGCTCAAGCGCAAGTATGACGATGCGCTGGCGGCCCTGAAGGTCGGCGGCCAGATCTCCGAATCGCAACTGGATGATGCCATCCGCTTCAACCGCGCGCCGGCGGAATTGGGCGGCGGCGATGCGGTGCAGGCATCCAAGATCAAGGACCTGCAGAACGCCTACAACGTGCTGCAGGACGCGAAGACGGCGTTGGCAGCAGCCCGCGAGGCCGCTGCCACTCAGCCGGCCCAGAGCCAGCCAGCGACGACCGAGCCGTCAGTGCAGCCTCCCTCGCCGCAGCAGCAGTTGTACGCGCTCGAGAACCGCGTCGTCGATGCGCAGGAACACTATGAGGGGCTGCGTGCCGAGGTGCTGAGCCAGAACCTCGATCAGGCTCGCATCGTGCGCACGATCACGATGTCCAATGAGCGCAAGGAGAAAACCGACGTCACCGGCAAACGGCTTCTCGATGACAAGGGCAATCCGCAACTGGAGCCCAGCCCGCGCGAACTGGCCCTGCAGGCGCTCAAGGCACAATTCTCTCAGGCTGCGACGAAGATTGACGCTGCCGTCGCCGCCTACGACGAGTATCAGGGCAAGCGCACGACGCTGGATGATCCGGAAGATCTGATGCGCCTCCTGCGCGGCGCCGGGGTGCTGGAGTTCCGCATCGTGGTGCGCAACGGTTCGCCCGAAGGCGTGAACATCCAGAGCATGAAGCAGCAACTGGCGGAATCGGGGCCGACCGGGACCGACTCCACGGTCGCTGCCTGGTTCCCCATCAACAGCATCAAGGAATGGGCCGAGGAGCCGGAGGCCCAGGCGCGGCTTGAGGCCGATCCCGAGAGTTACTTCTCCGGCCGCAACATGGTGGCGTCGCGCTACAACGGTCAGATCTACGTGCTGCTGTACACGACGCCCGCCAAGGCGATGACGCACAGCACGACATCGCAGTGGACGGTGGAATCGACCGGCCGCACCACCGATCGACTCGGCCGCGCGGCCGTCTCCTTCCGGCTTGATCCCGCCGGCGGTTCGCTGATGTCCAAACTCACCGGCCCGCACGTCGGACAGCAGATGGCGATCGTGCTCGACGGCCAGGTGTACACCGCCCCTGGCCTCAACAGCCAGATCGGCAACGCGGGCATCATCGAAGGCCAGTTCAGCCCGGAGGACATCAACTACCTCATTCGCGTGCTGGCGGCTGGCTCGTTGAGCGCTCGCCTGGGCGACACGCCCATCTCGATCAGCACCCTCGGCCCGTCCATCGGCGCCGACAACCTGGCGCGCGGCCTGAAGGCGTTCGTGCTGTCGATCCTCGTCACCGCCGGCTTCATGCTCACGTACTACTTCTTCGCCGGCATCGTGGCCAACATCGCGCTGTTCTGCAATGCGATCGTGATCTTCGGCGTGATGGCCCTGATCAACGGCAGTTTCACGCTGCCAGGCCTGGCGGGCATCGCGCTCTCGGTTGCGATGGCCGTTGACGCCAACGTGCTCATCTACGAGCGCATCCGCGAGGAACTGGTCAACAACAAGGAGGATCTGCGCACGGCGATCCGCCTGGGCTATTCACGGGCCATGAGCGCGATCATCGACGGCAACGTGACGCACCTGATCACATGCGTCGTGCTGCTGTACACCGCCACGGCCGAGGTCAAGGGCTTCGCCCTCACCATGATCCTCGGCGTGTGCGCCACCCTCTTCACCGCGCTATTCATCACGCGTGTGCTGTTCACGGTGTACACGGAGATTCTCGGAGCCAAGAAACTGCCCATGCTGGCCACGGTGTTCCCGGGCATTCACCGGGCCCTGGAGCCGAGCTTCGACTGGATCGCGTGGCGCAAGGTGTTCTACGGCTTCAGCATAATCATCACCCTCGTCGCGCTAGCGCTGGTGTTCTCGCTGGGCAAGCGCATCCTTGACACGGAATTCCGTGGCGGCGTGGCCCTCACAATGCAGACGCGACTCGCAGCACCGGGCGAGCCGGCCGACACAGAGGGCCGATTGTGGCTCTCGCGGCCGGAGGTCGAGAAGGAGATTCACGCGCTGGGCGAGGCCGCATCGCCTGATCAGTCTGCGCTGCGCGAACTTCGAACCGCGACGGTGCTGACGATGGGCGAGGCCGGCCCGAACTACACGGCAACGCGCTTCCAGGTGAAGGTCAGCAACCCGCCCAGTGCCCAGTCGGAGACCGCGGTGAACGAGACGGTGCAGACCGCGATCGCGCAGAAGTTCGCCGATCGCCTGGATGTAACCCCCAAACTCAACTTCACCGGCCGCGACGATCCGGAGCACGCGCGCTACACCTCGCCGATCGAGAACGACACACTGGGCGCCAACATCGGCATGCCTGAGCACACGGAGTCGGTGCGCCCGTTCCGCGGCGGAGTGGCCATTGTGATTCGCGACATCAATCCGCCCGCGACCGCGGACAAGATCAAGGAGCGCATCGAGCGGCTCAGCGAGCAGCCGGACTTCGCCTCAACACGCGGCCGTAGCGTCGAGGTCTTCTCGCTACAGGCGGCTGATCCCAACGACTCGTCGAAGGGCGCCACCGCCGTGGTTGTCACGATCTTCGATCCGGACCTCAACCTGCAGAAGGTGGACATGTCGCTGTGGGATTCGCAACTCGCGGCGTCCGAGTGGAAGCGCGTCTCGACCGCGCTGGCGACGGGCTCGAGTTTCGAGGAAGTCTCGAGTTTCTCGTCAGCCATCGCGCGCACGCTCGCAGCCAACGCGATCGTCGCGGTCATCCTCAGCCTCATCGGCATGCTGGTGTACATCTGGGTGCGTTTCGGCTCGCTGCGCTACTCGGTAGCGACGGTCGTCGCCGTGGGGCACGACGTGCTGGTGTGCCTAGGGGCGATCGCCCTGACGCACTACATTTCGGGGACGAAGTTCGCGTCGATGCTGATGCTCCAGGACTTCCGCATCGACCTCAACGTCGTTGCGGCTCTGCTCACGATCATCGGCTACTCGCTCAACGACACGATCGTCATCTTGGACCGCATCCGCGAGAACCGCGGCAAGCGCCTCTTCGCCACCGCCAAGATCGTCAACGACTCGGTCAACCAGACGTTCAGCCGAACGATCCTGACCGGCGGCAGCACCATCGTGGCGTCGATCATCCTGTACGTGCTCGGCGGCACCGGCATTCAGCCGTTCGCGTTCTGCTTCCTTGTCGGTCTGATCACCGGCACGTACTCATCCGTGGCGATCGCCGCGCCGCTGGTCGTCAGGCCCGCGGACGAGACCCCGACGCCGCCCGCGACCGGGTTGGCCGTGCCCGCGCGTGAGGCACTTCCGGCCGGGGCCGCCGCCTGAAGCCTGCGAACGGCTCCAGATCGTGCTGCAATTGACAATGCCCGCCGAACGTCATTGACAGCCCCGGTGCGGGCTTGCATCATGCTGTCATTGCGGCCATGCCGCACGGACGCGCTCGTTGCGAAAGGATTTGCACCATGACCACCGGCACCAAGGTTTTCCTTGCACTCTTCGCGCTGATCGTGGGAGTTCTGGTCGTCTATTACGGCGTCGTGATGCCCGATCGCGCCGACGCGACAAAGGATGGCGAGAAAGTCGCGGCCGGAGCGGGGGACGCCGGCACGTCCGATGCCAGGCAGGACGTCGGTCCAACAGACCCGTCGCAGCTCGCACAGAACCAGTCGCAGAGTCCGCCTGAGCGGTCTGCCCCGCCGCCGCGCGATCCGGCGCCCACCGCTCCGCCCACGAACCAAGGCGCTCCAAAGGACGCGACGGCTGCCCGCGGGCTGCTGTCGGATGGCGTCAACGAGGCCAATGGGGGGCCCGAGAGCGGTGGGGGGGTCACGCCGATCAGCCCCGACGCCAATGCGTCCCAGAATCCTGCCGCGGCATTCCTGCCGCTGGTCGGGCTGAACAACGGCAACCTCAAATCAGGCGACGGCAGCGCCGAACCCAAGGACGACGTCGGACCAGTTGCGACTCCAAACGACAGTGCCGGGCCGACGACGCAGCCGGCAGATCCGCCTGCGACCGCCAAGCCCGAGGATGGGCCGGCCGCCGCAGCGCCGCCTCCCGCGGCGACGCGCATCGAATACATCATTGAGGAAGACGACACGTTCGTTTCCATCGCCGAGAAGTGGTTCGGCGATGAGAACAAGTGGAGCCTGATCGCCAAGGAGAACCCCACGGTCGATCCGCAGAAGCTGAAGATCGGCCAGAAGATCTTCCTGCCACCGAAGGAAGCCGGCGTGGTGCCCGTCGAGCGCGAGCCCGTTCTGGCCGACGGCCAAATGCTGTACGTGGTGAAGTCGGGTGACACGCTCATCGCCATCGCGCGCGATGAACTCAGCGACCAAACGAGGTGGGAGGAGATCTACGCGCTGAACAAGGACAAGATCGGCGCTGACGCCGCGGCGCTCAAGGTGGGCATGAAACTGATATTGCCGAAGGCCAAGTAGCCCGATCATCTCCAGCGCTGGGTGTTCGCAGCGATGGTGATGTTCTCGCGCAAGTGACCAAGGCTGAGGCCGCCGATGACCATGCTCGAGACCGCTGGGGTTGCCAGCACGAACCGGATGGCCTGTCTTGCCGGCAATCGCCCTGAAGCCAGCCCCTTCTTGACGACTACGCCGACACCGCGGGCGGCCGCAGCCCCCATCGCGGACTGCTGCGACAGGTCTTCGGGGTGATACTCGACCATGATGGCGTCGGCCCAGGGCAGGGCAGCGTGCGCGCCCTCGACTGTCTTGCCCGAGAAGCCAATCCAGCGGATCTCGCCGCGGCGTTTGGCCTCGACAAGACACGCTACGACATCGGTCTGCTCGATGATGCGCACATCGTCGCCCGACGAATGCGCGAAGACCAGATCGAGCGCCTCGCGGCGCAGGTGGCGGCGACTGGTCGCGATCGCCTGGCGCACGGCGGCCGCGCTGAAATCGAATCGCGAGACGCCGCCCTCGAACGTCTCGCCAACCTTTGTCGAGATCACCACATCCTTCCTCGCGCCGAGCGCCCGGCCGACGCGTTCCTCGCTCAGTCCGTACGCCGGCGCGGTGTCGATGTAGTTGATGCCCAGTTCATCGACCACGGCTGCAAGCAGCGCGTCCGATTCCGCATCGGTAGGGAGGCTGTAGGCGTGCTGATACTTGATGCCGATGTTGCGGCCGATCTTGAACGCGCCGAAGCCGATCGGCGTGATCAGCAGATCGGTCTGTCCCAGTTGGCGAGGCGCTAGTCGAGTCGCTTCCACGTCTGCGTCGTCTCCCACGGCGGCAGGGCGGCCACCGGCTGCGGCCAGCCGCGCAGCGATGGTACATCAGACGTCGCATCACCGGCTTTCGCACGCCCCGCACCGGCCCCGGTCATCGCGAGCACCTGCTGCGCCAAGCGCGGAGCAAGCGCCAGTTTCGTCGGCCAGCACGTCAGGATATTGCCATCACCAATCACGCTGACATCACTCGGCCTGGCACCAGCATTGCCGGCCTCGGCTCGATTGGCCCGGTATGTCGCCCATTCCACACCCTTGAGATCGATGCCGGGGAGGACCGCGCGGAGTTCCTCGTGCGCGAATCGGATCAGTTGCTGCTCATCCATCGCCACGCCGCGCTCGGCGATCTGCCCGCCAACCTGCCAGACGGCCCGATCGAAGAAATCTCGCGTCGAGGTGATGGTGACGCGCGTAGCCGCACCGTCGGTGCAGTGGCCGCACAGCGCCGGAAGCCGTTCGCCACGCAGCATGACCATGTGCAGGGGGCGCTGCTGCATCGCGCCCGCGCGAAGGCCGGACATCTCGCGCAGCCGGGCATTGCCGGCTCCCGCTGCAAGAATGATGTGCCGCGGCCGCAGGTCCAGGGGCGCACCGGTCTCGGGATTGAGCAGCCGCACGAAGCGGCTCTCCGAACTTCCGGCAGGCGACGCCAGCGGCGAGAACTCCAAGCCGTTGTCGGCGTCGATCCGGATGATTCTGTCGCGATGCTGCTCACTCAGATCGGCGATGAAACTCCACGGCTCGATGACCTGCTCGTCCAGGCGCGCCACGATTCCCGGACACTCGGCCAGCAGCGGGGGACGTTCGTGGGCCGCCAATCGCCTGGGCGCGACGCGCAGTCCCGCCCGCGCGCCCATCATCCCCAGGCGCGACTTGAGCGAGGTGGTCTGCCACAGCACGCACGAGTGGGCGCGCAGGCGCGTGGACGAAAGATTCGGCTTCGCTTCGCCCGCGAGACACTGGCGCCAGATGCGCGGCATGTCGGCAATGGCCCGCGCGCTCGACGAGAACAATCCGCTGAGCGTGTACTTGAGCCCGCCATGGATGATGCCCTGCGAGGCGATGGTCTGCCCCGCGCCCAGTTCGCCGGCTTCCAGCAGCAGGCAGCGCCGGCCGGCGCGGATGAACTCATCAAGCATCCACAGCCCGGCTGCGCCCCCCCCGAAGATGACCGCATCGAGTTCCAGCGCGTCCGTCATGGACACCTCATCGCTCACGTCCCTGCCGCCCCGCGTCGATGATGTTATGCTCGCGAACGGCAGTGCCGATGCCCGCGCATCGTCCGCCCTTGTCATCCGACCTCTGCCTTCTGTCTTTATGCACACTGCTGTTCTCATTCCCGGCGACGGCATCGGCCCCGAAGTGACCGACGCGATGCGTCGCGTCCTCTCCGCCGCCGGAGCCCAAATCAATTGGATCGAACGTCACGCGGGCGTCGCGGCCCTGGAGCGCGGCGGCGACAGCGTCCTGCCTGCCGACACCATGAACGCCATCCTCGAGCATGGCGTCGCCATCAAGGGTCCGTGCACCACGCCCATCGGCGGGGGATTCGCATCCATCAACGTCGCCCTGCGCAAGAAACTCAATCTCTACGGGGCGGTGCGACCGGTGCGCTCGGTCAAGGGCGTGGCCACGCGCTACGAGGATGTCGATCTCATCGTCGTACGCGAGAACACCGAGGGCCTGTACAGCGGCATCGAGAACATCATCACCGAGGGCGTGATCACCTCCCTGAAGGTGGCCACGGACGAAGCATGCCGGCGCATCGCGCGATTCGCGTTCACCTACGCCGTCAGCCGCGGGCGCAAGAAGGTCACGGCCTTTCACAAGGCCAACATCATGAAACTCTCCGACGGCCTGTTCATCCGCTGCGCCAAGGAGGAGCATGAGCGCGGCGGATTCGCCTCGAAGGTTCAGTACGAAGAGATGATCATCGACGCCGCGTGCATGCGCATCGTGCAGAACCCATCGCAGTTCGATGTCATCCTGTGCGAGAACCTGTACGGCGACCTGATCAGCGATCTGTGCGCCGGCCTGGTGGGGGGATTGGGCGTCACGCCCGGGGCAAACTTCGGTGACAAGCACGCGCTGTTCGAGGCAGTGCACGGCTCGGCCCCCGACATCGCCGGCCAGAACAAGGCCAACCCGCTGGCGGTCATCATGAGCGCGGTGATGATGCTGCGGCACCTGGCGGCGAAGCGAAACGACCAGTCCGCGGCGAAGGTGGCTGATCGGGTTCGCGACGCCTACAACGTGGCGCTGGTCGCGGGTGAGAAGACGCGCGACTTGGGCGGATCGCTGGGGACGTGCGAATTCGCCGACGCGGTCATCGCTCGGCTCAAGTGAGTCCAACTCGCCGAGAGACCAAGGGCGATCTCGTATGATTCGCTTCCTCCGCGCCTTCGTGTCTACCTGGTGAAATCTCTTGACGTCCGCATCCTGGTCCATCTCCGGCGCTGACGGCCAGCCGATTCTCGGCGATACCCACGGGCCGGCGCATCGCGCGGGCGATGGGGGAGCGGTGGTCGTCATCGCCCACGGCTTCAAGGGCTACAAGGACTACGGGATGTTCCCGCGCCTCGCCCGTGACTTTGCCGCGGCCGGGCACGTGGCTCATCGCTTCAACTTCAGTCACAGCGGGATGACCAACGACGTCGCGACGTTCGCACGGCCCGATCTCTTCGAGCGTGCGACGTGGAACAAGGATGTCTTTGATCTGACGCAGGTGCTGGGAGCGATCGACCAAGGCGAACTGAAAGGCCGCGAGCGGCCGATGTTCGTGTTTGGCCATTCGCGCGGCGGCGTGACGGCGCTGCTGACCGCGGCGCGTTTAACATATCTTCGAACTGTTCCGGACCAACCGAAGGCAACGCCGACGGCCGTCGGTCCCTTGCGCGGCGCGATCACCCTGGCCGCGCCGAGTTCGTGCAATCCGCTGATGCCCGACCAGCAGGCCGAACTGCTGGAGCAGGGCTGGATCGAATCGCCGTCATCGCGAACCGGCCAGCGCCTGCGCATCGGCCGAGGTTTCCTGCAGGAGCAACTCGATGACCTGGCCGGCCACGATCTGTTGGCGCACGTGGCACGGATCGCATGCCCGATCCTGATCATCCACGGCGACGCGGATGAGACTGTGCCCGTTGACGCCGCCCGCCAGATCGCTCGGGCCGCCGGCCGCCGCGCGAGTGTGAAGTTGATCGCCGGCGGCGATCATGTGTTCAACACGCCCAATCCGCTGCGGGAGGATCAGCCTACAAGCCTGCAGTTGAAGGCAGCGATCGACGCGACGCTGGAGTTCATCGGCCGCACAGGATCTATGGCGCGTCACGCCTGAAGGGCGCAACACGTCAACGCGATTTCCACCCTAGGTCTCATAATGCATGTTATGTAAAATCGACGACGGGACGCCGTTTCGAGGCGTCCCGTCGCGTGAATTCGAAATCCAGTGCTGGACAGAGATCGGCGTTCAGCGGCGGCGACGCCGGCTGCCCACCAGGCCAGCCACTCCCAGCAGCGCGAGCACACCGGGCGCGGGAATTGCGATGATCGACCATTCCTCGAAGCCGTCGCCGGTGCGGTGATCGTCGTCGAGATTGCCGAAGTGCGAGTACAGGTAAACGAAGTCGTTGGCCCCGACGCCGGCGAAGTTCGTCAGCGGGATGTACATCCGCATGTCGCCCTGGCCGCTGCCGCTGTTGAGGTCATAGTCCAGCGTCACGGTGTTGTCATTCAGGAACGCGCCGAGGCTGTAACGAATCGTCCCGAGCGTGCTCTCGAGGCCGGTCTGACCTCCCGTGGCGGACGTATAAATATTGATCTGGTCGATGGAGAGCAAGGCCTGTATGCCGCCATTAGGCTCGTTGATGTCGAGAATGAATTCCTTGTACTGCACGCCGTCGATGGTGACGACCGGGATCTCGCCGAACAGGAGATCGCGCGTGTAGTTCGGGTCAGTGAGTTCGTCGTACTGCACCGGCCGGCCGGAGGTGTTGTACCCCTGCTCGAGGCCATTGCCGGAGTGGCCGTTGTTGCTCGGGCCGTTGTCGTGCTGTATGCGGACGAACGGGTTGAGCACGCCAGTGCCGCCCGGCTGGAAGTCGGCGCGAAAGAACAGTGCGCCGTTGGCAGAGCCACTGCCATTGTTCACGAGATCGACGATGCTGGCCGGCGCTGCTGCGGTACAGATTGCGACCGCAACCACCGCCCCCGCCATCCGCACGCCACAATTGATTCCCTGCATTTGCATTTGATCTTTCTCCCGAAAATGTGGAAGTCTTCAAGTAACCGCTTGGTACCGCAGCGGACGCGGAGCCATCCGAACGTTTGCCGGGTATCCCGTTCGAGACATGGTTCCTGGTATGCGCGGCTCTTCGTGGGGCACGGTCAGGGCGACTCGTGCACATGCCATCGCAAACTCTCTCTCGCTGCCGACTCAGCGGCAGTTTCCAACCCGACAAGACTAGCCTGAACTACGCCAACCCACAAGGGAATCCTGCGCAAAGTTCAAGTTTCCTGGATCATCAGATACCTCCCAGACTTGTAAACATTTGTAGGAGCGCCACTCGCAACGTCGCCAAGCGGGTTATGTAAAACTGGGTAACCCCGTTCAACCGAAAGTCAGACCCCTGCCAGCTCGGTGATTGCCCGGCGAAGTGTCTCCCGATCCACTGGCTTGCACAGCACGCGCTGCCCTCGCAGGTCGTCCGGCAATGTCTTCAGGCTGCTGTAGCCAGTGACGAACATGAACGGTGTCTTCCGCCCTGCCAGCGCCCGGGCGACTGGCGCGCTGGTCCCCGCCGAAAGGTTGATGTCGAGTATCGCCGCATCGACATTCCTCGATTTCACCAGCGCACAGGCCGCCTCACTGGTGGATGCCGGCCCGATGATTTCGCAGCCCAGGGCCACCAGATGCGAGGCAATCGATTGGGCGACCAGCAGGTCATCCTCGACCACGAGAACGCGCCTGCCGCCTGTGCGGTCGCCGCCCTCCCCACTGCTACCAACAGCGGCCGGCTGATTGGCATTCGTTGGCTTCTCTCCATTCGAGACGCCAGCCGCGACGCCGAATGACCATTGCTCCAGCGAGCGCGGAGGCTCGACCCCATCCGCAGCTGTCGATTTCTGCGGTGCCGCCTCGAGCGGGAACTCGATCACCGCGGCCAGTCCCGCTGGCTGAAAGTCCAGGCGGGCATGCCCCTGCAACTGGTAATCCGCGGTCTGCTCGATGAGTGTCGTACCGAAACCCGGCCGTGCCGGGGCCTTGATGGGCGGCGACCCGCGTCCGCACCGCTCTGTCCATTCAATGTGCAGCCACGGCACGCGACGCGAACCGTCGTCGCGCATTTCGCGTTGCCAGTCGATCGTGACATCGCCATTGCGAGACGCCAGTGCGCCGTGCTTGGCGGCGTTGGTCGCAAGTTCATGCAGCATCATGCAGACGCTGGGCGCCACCGGAGCCGGGAGCCGCAGCGATTCGCCGGTCATCGTCACGCGCGGCGAACCATCGGCGGCACGGTACGGCTCGGTCAGGCGCTCAACCATCGCGCGGAGATCGGCTCCCTCCCATCGCGTCCGCGCCAGCATCTCGTGCGTAATGGCCAAGGCTCGCAGTCGGCCGGCAAAGGCGTCGGAGAACTCCTCCATCGTCGGGGACGATCGAACAGTGTGCTCTGCGATCGACTGCACCACCGCCAGGTTGTTCTTCACGCGATGATCCAGTTCCTGGATCATCGTTTCCTTCTGCCTCTCATCCTGCTTGCGCTGCGTGATGTCGATCGAGACGCTGAGCACCGCCTGCTGCAGCGTGGCCGCATGGAGAAAGGGAATGCGCGTGGTCTGCAGGATGCGCGTCGCACCGGCAATGTCGGTGAAGCGCTCTTCGGGCACAAGCCGCTCGCGGGCCGTGTCAATGACGCGCACATCGTCCGAGAGCATGCCGGCCGCCTCATCGCGCCGCGGGTGAACATCCCACTGGCTTCGGCCGATCAGCGCCTCGACGGTTGTGCCATACGCCTCGGCGGTCGCCTTGTTGCACAGCAGGATCTGGCCGCGGACATCCTTGGCCATGATCAGATGCGGAACGAGATCGATGATCTGCCGCAGTTGCCGCTCGTTCGCCCGCACACTGCGCAAGGCCTCGGCTCGTTCGTGAGCCTGCATCGTCAGCGCGACGAAGTCAGCCATCGAGCCGGCGAAGGCCTGGTCCTCGAGCGACCAGGCGCGCGACGGCCCGACGTGTTCGTGGCAGATCACGCCGATCAGTCGTCCGCCCCGCCGCACCGGCGCATCGAGCATTGATGTGATGCCCAGAGGCGTGAGGTAGGAAGGCGTGAATTCGCAGGTTCGCGGATCGTTCCGGGCATCGTCGGCGGCAAGCGTGCGGTTGTCCTCGATGGCGCGGAAATATGACGGGAAGTCAGCCGCCTTCAGTTCCAGACCGTCGCCGTGACGATTCGGCGTGCGCTGGTACAGATCGGCGCACTTGATCGCCAAGCGGTCCAGCGTGAAGAGCCAGATGCTGGCCCGTTCAACGTTGAGCGTGTGGGCCGCGGCGAGGGTGATCTCCTGGAACGCAGCCGCCATGTCCCCTGCCTCGATCGCTGCCGATCGTGAAAGCGTCATCAGGACCAGATTGTGCTGCGTCAGCTGCTGTTCGCGCTGGCGCGAGGCTTCCTCGGTGGCCTGCAGGCGCGTGATCTCCGCTTCCAGTTCCGCGACTGATGACGCCCCGCCGCCCGCGCCCTCGCCGCGATGGGACGTGCCCGTGCCGCCGGGAAGATGCGCGCTGGCCATGACCGGACCGCCTTCCGGGCAGCATTGTACCTTGCGGCCTCGGAATTCAAGTCGCGCGCTGACAGCGGGACGAGCCTGGCGATGCCCAGAAACGACGCTACTCGACTGCGGCCAGGCCGGAGGCGTTGGCCGCGCCGACGCGGAACTCCTGCAGCACCGGCAGGTGATCGGAGAGGTGCAGGCGATCGCGCGAGCCGGTCATCGGGATGCCGCTGGCCCACAGCGCCTGTTCATCGACGTACACCAGCCGATCGGAGCGCAGCGGCTCCGCGACGAAGATGTAATCGATGCGCTTGCCCTTTCGCGTCGCGGTGTCCGCATTGTTGTGATCGCGGTATTCGATGCCGCCGGTGACGCGCGTGTTGTACACCAGTCCGAGGTCCTGGGAATCGACCTGAATGTTGAAGTCGCCGCCCAGGATGACGACGTCGGCCGGGACGTCGCGCTGCCGCTCGCCGATCCACTGCAGCGTCTCCTCCAGTTGATTGCGTCGAACCCGCGCGTCGAAATCCCAGTTTGTCAAATGCACATTCACGACGCGCACGCGGCCGATCTCCGGGACCTGGAACTCCCCCATGACGCTCACGCGGTTGAATCCCAGCAGCATGCGGCTGGTCTGGCTTGCGAGATGCCTCTCGGCGTAATACGAGAACGGATAGCGGCTCACGATCGCGACGCCCTCATGATCGCTCAGACGCTTGGTGCCGCGGCAGTGGTAGCCCAGTTCATTGGCCAGCACCGCGGCCGTGTTGTCCTCGACGCCCTTGCCGCGCGAGCGTTCAAACACCACTTCCTGCAGCAGCATGAAATCGGGCGTCTCGGCTACGTCCGTGCGCAGGCGATCGGCCATGACCGCAAGTTCTCGCGGACGATCGCGGTGTTCCATGTTGAACGACAGCACGCTCAGTCGATCGCTGCGGCTGTCCAGGTCGACATAGTCGCGCCGCGCTGTCAGCGCGACCGGCTGGGGTTGGTCGATGCCGGCCGCAGTCTGGGCGTCGCTGAATGTGCGCCGCCGCACGGGGGGCTTATCGTTCTCCGCGGCTGCTTTGATGGCTGAACTGGGTGACTGCGACTGCTCGTCAACCACGACGCGCGTCATCGCCTGGTGGCATCCGAAAGAAGGCAGAATCAAAGATGCGGCCAGGCTGGTGAGTGCGATCATTCGTCTTTCCACTTGTCCTCGCATTCAGCGGCGGCACGGCTCTGGGCATGGAGCAACCGCGGCTGAATGCGACATCGGCGATAGTCACGCCTGTATTCGGCCCGACAATGTACCTTCCGCGAAAACTCGCGCAGGCCGATATCTCGCGAATTGCGCACTTCGCGCAACTTGAGCGCCGCGCCTGCACAATGTGCACAAATGGAACTTTCGCGGACCGTGCGCGATCAGCGGTTTTCGAGCGATGCGGCTTATGTCTTGCGGGCCATGGGCCGCGGCTCGCGCCGTCGCTCGCGTTCCCCCGCGCCATCATCTTCGCTGGAGTCATCGCCAAGACCGAACGCGTCGTGCACAACTTGCAGGGCGCGCTCGCCGTGCTCCTTGGGCACGATGCATGAGATCTTGATATCGGAGGTGGTGATGTTGTGAATGTGGATGCCGGCGTCGCCCAAGGCCTTGAACATCGTCGCGGCCACACCGCTGTGATTGCGCATGCCCACGCCCGCGACGCTGACTTTCGCCAGGCCGATCTCGACCGCCAGCTCTCCCGAGCCCAGTTGCTCGAGGGCCTTGTCAGCGGCGATCTTCACGTCAGCCAGGTCGCCATGATCGACGGTGAATGACAGCGAGGCGCTGTCGCCGTGCGTGGTCTGGATGATGTCATCGACGATGATGTTCGCCGCCCCGATGAGGCTGAAGATCATGCCCTGCACGCCGGGCGTGTTGGGGATGCGGCGAAGGCTGATACGGCCGAGATCGCGCTTGAGCGCGCAGCCGGCGACGAGAATCTCTTCCATGTCGTCCGTCTCCCTGCAGATGATCGTGCCCTCGTCGGGCTTGCCTGCGTGCCGCACGTAAATGGGCACGTCGTACTTCTGCCCGGCCTGCACGGCCCGGCTGTGCATGACGCCTGCGCCCTGCGAAGCGAGTTCCAGCATTTCCTCGAACGAGATGCGATTGAGTTTGCGCGCGTTCTTCACGATGCGCGGATCGGCGGTGTAGACGCCATCGACATCCGTGAAGATCTCACACGCCCCTCCACTCTTGCCGACGCCCAGCGCCGCCGCGATAGCGACAGCTGTCGTGTCGGAGCCGCCGCGGCCCAGAGTCGTAATCTCGCCATCGTCGTTGACGCCCTGGAAGCCGGCAGCGACGACGACGCGACCGCGCCGGAACTCGCGCGCGAAGCGCTCGACCTCGATGCCCTGGATCTTCGCCTTCATGTGGGCCCGGTCGGTGCGCATGCCCATCTGGGCGCCGGTCATGCTCACTGCGTCGATGCCCAATTTGTGCAAGGCCATGCACATCAGCGCGATGGAGACCTGCTCGCCGGTGGACATGAGCATGTCCATCTCGCGCGGATTGGGGCTGGTGGTGATGGCCTCCGCGAGCTCGATGAGTTGATCGGTCGAGTGGCCCATCGCGCTGACGACGACGACGACATCGTGGCCTTCGCGCCGGGCCGCCGCCACGCGCTCGGCGCAGCGGAAGATGCGCTGGGTGTCTGCGACCGAAGTACCGCCGAATTTTTGGACAATCACGGCCATGGTTTGATCATATCGGCAGCGCAACCCTTGCGCGGCCAAACATTTGCGACTCAAAATACGAGCGAACTTATCCCGGGTCCTGCGCGCATCAGGCCACCGCCTCGGCCCTGTCGCGTTCCTTGCGATCCGCCCGTTTGCGGTCGTTTTCGTTCAGCATGCGCTTGCGCAGGCGGACCGATTGCGGCGTCAATTCGACCAGTTCGCCGTCCTCGATGTACTCCAGCGCGCCTTCGAGGGTGATCTGCCGCGCCGCCTTGAGTACTTCGGTCTGTTCCTTGTTGGCGCTGCGGATGTTGTTCAACTGCTTGGGCTTGGCGACGTTGACGTTGAGGTCGTTGTCGCGGTTGTGCTCGCCGACGATCTGACCGACGTATACCTGCGTGCCGGGCTCGATGAACATCACGCCGCGGTCGCCCAGACCCAACAGCGAGTACGCCGTCGCCGGCCCGGTGTCGTTGGCGATGAGCACCCCGTTGATGCGCTTGCGTTCAACGCTGCGTAGCGGGCCGAAATGCGAGAAGGAGTGGTACATTATGCCCTCGCCGCCCGTGGCGGTGAGCATGCGCGTTCTGAGCCCGATGAGCCCGCGCGCGGGGATTTCGCATTCGATGTGCATGCGATTGCCGCGCGCGTTCATGGACTTGACTTCCGCGCCGCGCGAGCCCAGCAGTTCCATCGCCGGCCCCATCGCCGTCGTCGTCGTGTCAACGGTCAGGCGCTCGAAGGGCTCGTACATCTCGCCGTCGATCTGCTTCTCGATGACTTCGGGTTTGCCCACCGCCAGTTCGTAGCCCTCGCGGCGCATGTTCTCAAGCAGCACACCCAGATGCAGCAGGCCGCGGCCGGAGACGTGAAACTCCTCGGCGCTGTCGCCGGGCTTCACGTGCAGGGCCACGTTGGACTGCAGTTCACGCTCCAGGCGTTCGCCGATTTGCCGGCTGGTTACGAACTTGCCCTCGCGTCCAGCAAACGGCGAGTCGTTCACGCGGAAGACCATGTGCAGCGTCGGCTCGTCGACGTGCACGCGCTCCATCGGCATCGGCACTTCGACATGCGCAACCGTGTCGCCGATGTCGAATTCCTTCAGGCCTTCGATGGCGCACAGGTCGCCGGTCTCGATCTTGTCGACTGCGACGCGGCCGAGGCCCTCGAAGCGCAGCAGCTTCAGCACGCGCGTGTTGGTCACCGTGCCGTCGACTCGGCACACGCCGACCTGCTGACCCGTCGAGATCGTGCCATTGAACACCCGGCCAATGGCGATGCGGCCGACGTAGTCGCTGTAGTCCAGCGTCGTCAGCAGCATCTGCAGCGGCGCATTCGGATCGCCCTGCGGCGGATGAACACGATCGAGGATCGTCTCGAACAGTTCCTCCATGTTGTCGGAGGGATGCGCGAGGTCGTGCGTGGACCAGCGCGCACGGCCGGAGGCATAGACCGTCGCAAAATCCAGCGTGTGATCATCGGCGCCGAGATCGATCAGCAGATCAAAGACTTCGGAGACGACTTCGTGGGGCCGGGCTTCCGGTCGATCGCATTTATTGACGACCACGATGGGCTTCAAGCCCAGTTTCAGCGCCTTGGTCAGCACGAAGCGCGTTTGTGGCATCGGGCCCTCGAAGGCATCGACGACCAGCAGGCAGCCGTCGGCCATCCGAAGCACACGTTCCACTTCGCCGCCGAAGTCGGCGTGGCCGGGCGTGTCGATGATGTTGATGCGGTACTGGTGCCCCTTGTGCCGGCCGCGATGGCCGATGTAGTTCACAGCGCAGTTCTTGGAGAAGATCGTGATGCCGCGCTCGCGCTCGAGCGGATTGGAGTCGAGCACGCAGTCCTGTTCGCGCTGCTCGGCGTCCATCTTGGTGCCGGAGAAGGCCAGCAGGCTGTCCACCAGCGTCGTCTTGCCGTGATCGACGTGCGCAATGATCGCGACGTTGCGAAGGTAGGGATTCGGACTGGGTTTCATTGGAACGCGGATGATAGGCGCGTGGGCCCTCCGTTCCCCTCGCCTTAAAGGGCGAACGGGTGTATTTCCGCTGCCGCTGGTGACATCTATTCAGAGACCGGGCGGCGCTGTGCGTCCGGTCGCCGCCACCGCGCCCTCGCTACAAGGAGATTCCATGTCACATCCTCGACTGCCCATCGCTCTGCTCGCGGCCATGATCGCGATGATTCCCAGCGGCCGCTCGCTCGCCGATTCGGCTGACACCATGCATCTCACCGACGAACCAGGCAACTGGTTCCGAAGCGACAACACTGGCACGCCTTTGTCGATCATCGACGCCGGCGACCGCGTCGATTTCAAGATCAACAACTGCTGCACTAACACCCGACACACCGTCACGCTGTTGGTGAAGCCGGTTGGCTCGGCCGTGACGATGGATCAGGACAGCTCGCAATCGGGCACGCTTTCGGTGGAGTTCGACGTGCCCGGTGTGTACGTGCTGGTGTGCAAGATTCATCCATACATGACGGCTGTGGTGGCGGTGCGCGACTCCCAGGGGAACATTCCGCCTGTCAGCGCTCAATCGCTGCCGTTCATTGGCCACCTCGGCGTCACCTCGCTTCCGGCGACGGATGTGCTGTCGGTGATTACCACCGTTGCGCCCGATGACCCAGCCAAGCAGGCCAAGTGGGACATCTTCACTTCCTCGAGCGCGATCATCCCCCCCACTCCCGGCGTGGGCGAAGTCTGGATCGATACGCAGTTCGAGCGCGTGCCCGGGCAGGCCGACAGCGGCGGCACGCCCAAGCCCGGAACCATCACGGTCGTGGATGCTGCGACTTTCACCGTCGAGCGCGAGATCAACGGCCTGACTGCCGGCGGCATGTGGAACAATCCGCACAACATGTGGGCCAATTTCGCGCTCGACACCGTGTACAACGGCAACTGGTTCGGGAAGTGGATCAACCGGATCAATCGCGTGACCGGCCAGATCACCGACAGCATCACCGTGGGCGAGGCCCCGACGCACATCATCAACATCCCGCTGCCCGGCAGCCAGTTCGGCCTGCTGACCATTCCGCTGAGCGCCGACAACGACCTGGTCAAGGTGCGTGACGCCGGCGGCCTGAACATCGTCGACAGCGACCATACCGGCGAAGGCAAGACTCACCCGCACGCACACTGGCTGACCTGCGGCAACGGCGCGAAGGCGATCGTCCCCAACGTCTTCAAGGGACTGGGCCTGGGCGGCTCGGTCAGCATCATGGACACGGCCACCGGCACGGTGCTGCACGAGTTCACTCATGACGCCAATGATCCGCTGCGTTCAGCCCTGCTGATGCCGGTGGCTGTTGGCGAGTGCCACGTCGAGGGCATCTCGACGGCGTTCGTCGCCAACATCGCTTCGGGCATGGTCACGGTGATCGACGTCGATCGCGCCTGCATCCGCACGAACATCCCGGTGACGCTCGCGCCCGACGGCCAGACTGGTCTGAACCTGCTGCACACGCTGCAGGCTCCAATTCAGACGCCGGTCAGCCCGGACGAGCGCTGGGTCGCGACGGCAGTGCTTTCGCTGACGACCGTGCCGCGGCCGCCCACAGGCTCCGCCGACCACGTGGCGCTCATCGACACCACCACCAACCAGGTCGTGAAGTTCATCGCCACTCCCGCCGGCACCCACGGCGTGAACTGGGGCGCGAAGCGCGGCGGCGGGTACTACGCCTACGTCACCAATCAGCACGCCAACGTGCTGACCGTGATTGATCCAGATCCCAACGGTGATGGAGACGGCCATGACGCGGCCGTCGTCGGTCGAATCGTCCTCAGCAACGCCAGCGCGGGAGCGGGCGTCACAGACGGCACCGGCGGCCAGGGCGTCAAGCCGCTTCCCATGACGCACGATGGCTGGATCCAGCAAACCGCGGCTCTTTCCGGCACCGGCGCGCTTTCAGCCGAGGTCGAGGGATGGCTGGCGCTGCTCACGCCCGAGCAACTCAATCCGCACAACCACGGCCCGGGCGATGTCAACGGCGATGAGGTCGTCAACGTCAACGATCTCCTGGAAGTGGTCTCTTCGTGGGGTCCCTGTAACTGCACCGTTCCTTGCCAGCCGGATCTAAACGCCAGCGGCTCAGTCGAGGTTGGCGACCTGCTGGAGGTCATCGCCAACTGGGACTGAGCGTGGAACTTGAATCCATGAGACAACAAGCCCGTCCATGCCGGACGGGCTGTTTCATTTGCCTGGTAGTCAGTTCTCAGCCGTCACGGCCGGCGCCAGTTTCATCTGCACCTCGAGGCGCATGGTGTTGGCTGTCGGCCGAGCCATCTGCCAGCGGCAATCCTGGATGCCCGCGGCAAGATTCGCGAAGGTGCGCAGCGTCTGTCTGACCTGCTCGACGTGTTGCGGGTCGGTGAACTCGGCCGCTTCATCGCTCCAACTCTGAAGGTGTCGGCCAAGGCGCTGGCCGTTGGCCAGGCCGCAACTGTCGAACTGACCGACCATGCGCTCATCGCGCTCGCACGGCTGACCGAGTGCAGCGACCGCTTCCTGCAGCGCCTGCGGGTTACTGCCGACGAGATACCACGCCGCGCCCTCGGGCCCCTGCGCGACGGTCCAGTTGAGCGAGACGGCCTTCATGACCGGGAAGCCGCCGGTAAACCACTGGCCAGCGCCACCCAGATCAGCCTGCCGGGCTTCGCTGGTCCGCAGCGCGGCGGTGTCGGGCATGCGGATGAGGAACGCGCCCTGACCGAGGTCGTTGAGCCGCTTGGTCAGCCGCGACATCTGGGCATCGAGTTGCGGGCCGGCCTGCGTGCCATCCTTCGCTTCCAGGCATGCAACGAACGTCGTGGTGAGGATGTCGCGCGCCTCGGGCAGTTGCCGGGCATCAGCCTCGCCCATGATCAGCATGCGACGATCGGCAAGGTTCGACCTCATGTCCGGGCTGATCAGCCCCACGCCAAGGCTCGCGCTGAGGAACGTTTCCATCGGCCCATCGCCAACATCGCGCGGCTGCATGATCGCCACCAGCGCGCTTTTGGAGACAAGGCCCAGGGGCGAAAAGTCGCATTTGAGCTTGGTGACAGGCGCAGCGAGCAGCGGATTGTCGAAACGTGCCGCGTGTTTGATCTCGACGTCGTCGCCTCGAACATCGGCGACGATCATTGAGCATCCGCCGAGCGGCCGCTCATGCCGCACGAACGCCGCGACATCAGCCCGCAGGGCGTCGCACTTGAGTTCCCCCAGCCGCTGCAGGAACTGGGCGTCGGTCGCGAGCACGGGTATCTTCTGGTCGCCGTCGGGAGCTCCGCCCCACCGCTGTAGCACGGCGTAGAACGCCTGAGGCTGCTTGGTCGGGCCGATCACGACTTGGCCGCCATCGGAGGCGATGAGCACATCCTGTTCGGGCAACTCGCTGACCGCGAGGCTGAAGCGCGGCTCGCGCACGCGCACCTGCAGGGCGCGCAGCATCTCGCGAACGCGTTCCTCGCCGTCCGAGCCGAATTCGGTCACCACCGCCCATGAGCCGTCGCCGCGGCCGATGTAGGTGAACTCGCGGCCGAAGCAGACATCGAACAGCGCGCCCTCGTCCAGCTTCAGCGATTGCGCCAGCGCGATCCAGGAGCGGCCAAAGGCGCCTCCTCCCACGATGGAATCGATGGAGCGCGCGATGGGACGCGGGGCCAGGTCGCGGCGCAAACGGCCGGCTCGCTCAACGTGCAGGAACACCGTGGCATCCGCGGGTGCGAGCCGGGCCGTCCGGAACGGCCCCAGCCGCGGCTGCGCGGGAGCATGCGGCGCGGACGCTGCCACTGCCGGCACCGGAGATTGGGGGCCGGAAGGAGGCGGCGCAACCCAGGTTCGAGGCGCGGTAACAGCCTTGGCCGGTGCAGGCGTTTGCTGCGGAATCGGCCCCGCCGCGAGCATGACCGTCAAAAACAGGTTGCAGCCTGGACCCATCAAACCCATCGTACCGGCGAGGAAATGTCGCGATTCACATCGTCGCGCATTTCCTGCTGGAGCATCGGGTTATCGTCGGATTCCTGACGCGGCGGCGGCCGATGGCTGTCGCGTTCCTGAACATCGGCCGAGAACGGGGTGAGCGCCGTGCCGGGGGCCGGCTGCACCGCAGCCGCGCCTCGGCCGTGCGGGTTCTGATTCTGGGGTGAGAAATCCGACGTAAGCCGCGGAGCGAAGCGCGGCGAGGAGATCTCGCGGATGGTCTGGATCATCGTCCCGAGCCGCTCCTGCTGATTCTGCACATCGTGGCTGATGGCCTGCGGCACGGTGGTGTCAGCAGGACGGCGAACCTGGGGCGAGGACTCGAAGACGCGCCAGCCAATGACCGCCGCCACACCGAGCACGCAAACCAGCCCGGCACGGTTCGCCCAGCGCATCCTTGCCCGGCGGCGGGCGACGGCTGGCGAGACGCGCATGTATCCCAGTCGACCCATGATCGAGCGTGACAGGTCGGGAGCGGGCTCGCCGGCGCCATCGCGGGCCCGCGAGAGGTCGCGCAGGACATCGTGCAGCCACTGATCATCCTGGCGATGGACGCTGCTCATGCCCACACCTCCTCGGCATGGCGCTGCATCGATGCGCTCGATTCGATCACGCTGCGCATCCGCCTGCGGGCGCGGTGCAGGTGGCTCTTGACCGTTCCTTCGGGCATGTCGAGGTACACCGCGATCTCGGTGATGGGCCAGTTCTGCTGGTGGAACAGCAGAATGATCTCGCGCTGCAGCGGAGCGAGGCGCTCGAGGGCGCTGTCGATCATGCCGCGCAGGTTGCTGATGGATTCGGCCCGAGCCAGCGCGCCGCCGGGCGAGAGGTCGCCGCCGTGCTGCCGGTCACCCACAATGTCGCTGTCGTAGGTGGGCTTGTGCTTCTGCATCGCGTTCACGTACAGCCGCTTGGCGATCGTGAACAGCCATGTGCTGAAGCGGAAGCGCGAGTCGAAGCGATCGAGGTTCTTGAGCACGCGCACAAAGGCCTCCTGCACGATGTCCTCGGCCACATCGGGCCGGCCGGACATGCGCAGCATGAACGCGTACAGCGCCTCCTGGTGCGATTTGATCAAGGCCTCGATAGCCCGGCCATCACCCTTACGGGCGCGGCGGACAAGCGCGTGCTCAGACGAGCGTTCCAGCATCGGCATGCCATTGTAGCGTACCCCACTTGCCGCTGGAAGTTGCCTGAAACCAGGGACTTGCGCGTAATCGTGGCGGCGATTGTCGCCGTGACATGCACGCGTCCCGGCAGTAGAAACAGTGCTGACTCGGCGTTGAATCGCGCCCGATAATTGCTGTCGATTGTCAAGGTCGGAGGCGCAGCACGATGAGCGAACCTCGACCCTGATTCCGCCTGCCTGCGGTTCGAGGCCCGGCCGCATCGCACATTCGAAACTGATCAGGCGGGCATTCCCGCAAGGTCCACGCCGGTCGATCGTCAAGGGTTTTCATGTGCTGGAGTGCTGGATGATTTCAATTCGGCGTGGTGTAGCGTGCCGCCTTTGGTCGTCGCGCGTCTGGTGCCGCGCGCTGACGCTGTTCGAGCTGCTCGTGGTGCTGGTGATGATCGCGATCCTCGTCGGCTTCGCCCTGCCGAGGTACTACGACCGGCAGGCCGCGGCGAAGGAAGCGGCCGACATCACCGCCATCGACGGCATCAACGCAGCCCTTCGGCTGGCCTACATCGATCATCGTATGACCGAGGCGCCCGCCTCCTTCTGGATCGACGATGTGACTGACATCGCGAACATCCTTCATCATGCCCGTTTGCCGGATGGCATCACCTGCGCCGATGGCCGGATCATCGACCAGCGCGGCAACCGCTACAGGCTGACGAAGGAAACCGCATCGAGCACCGCGACGATCGAGCCATATTGATCATGAGCGCCCGGTCAACACCACGCCGGCGATGATCTCGATCGGATGCAGTGCGGTGCGACCCTGCATGCCGTCATGCACCTGCTGGCGGCAACTTGTGCCGGGCGCGCAGATGATCGCATCGGGCTGTTCTCGCAACACGCCGAAGAGTGACTGGTCGCCGATCTTCATCGAAATCTCATAGTGTTCGCGTGCGTAGCCGAATTGCCCGGCCATGCCGCAGCATCCCGAGTCGAGGGCGTGCACGCGCGGGCCGAACAGCCGGCGCAGCATCCGCGCCGACGATTCGACGCCCCACAGCGCCTTCTGATGGCAGTGGCCGTGCAGGAGGATCGGCGAATCGGATTGAGCCGCCATGGCAGGCTTCTTCGGATGCCGCTCCCAGTGATCATCGAGGAACTGTTCGACCAGCAGCGACTTCGCCGCCAGTTCACGCAGCGGGCCGGCATCCAGTGCCATGTCGAGTTCCAGCCATTCATCCTTGATCGCGCTCAGGCAACTCGGCTCGCATACGAGCAGGGCAATCGCCTTCTCGCGTCGCACCGCCTCGAGCAGTGCATTGGCTGTGGAGCGGCACACCTCCTGCGCCTTGCTAAGCAGGCCCGTCGAGAGCAGCGTCCGGCCGCAGCAACCGGCATCAACAACCACCACGCGATAGCCGAACGCTTCGAGCACCTCGACCGCGGCCCGGCCGATGTGCGGCTCGTTGTACGTCGTGAAGCAATCGGCAAACAGTACGACCGTCGGCGCGGGCGAATCGGTCACGTTGACGTCCACGCGTTTCGACATCCATCGCAGCAGCGACTGTCCGAACGTCGGCAACGGTCGGCGCGGGTGGAATCCAATCACGCGATTGACGACGGCCCGCGTCACGCTAAGTCGATTGATGAACGTCGCAACCGGATAGAGCGATGACCCGACACGATTGACGGCACGGAGCCTGGCGATCATGCGCGTCGCCAGCGGGATGCGCCGGCCGTGCGCGAAGCCCTGCGCGGTGTACTCGGCCTTGAGTTTCGCGATGTCGACGTTGGACGGGCACTCGCTCTTGCATGCCTTGCAGGAGAGGCACAGATCGAGCGTCGCCTCGGTTTCCGCATCTTTCCACCGATTTGCCGTCAGTTGCCCCGTGATCGCCAATCGCAGCGCGTTGCCCCGGCCGCGCGTCGCGTGACGCTCATCCAGCGTCGCGCGGTACGACGGGCACATCGTGCCGCCCTTCATCTTGCGGCAGACGCCCGCGCCGTTGCACATCTCCACCGCCTCGCCGAAGCCGTGCTCACGCTCGTATCGGAAGTAGGTCTTGACCGCCGGCACATCGACGATCGCCTCGCGCGGCTTGACGCGCAGCGCGCTGGTCATCGTTTCCGGCTTCATCTCGATGAGGTTGCCGGGATTGAGCAGGTTCTTTGGATCGAAGATCGCCTTGATGTGACGGAACGCCTCGCAGATGACCGGGCCGTAGAAGCGTTCGAGCAGGTGCGTGCGCACGCGACCGTCGCCGTGCTCGCCGCTGAGCGCGCCCCCGTACTTCATGACCAGGTCGGTCGCTTCCTCGGCGATCGTCCGCATCATGCGCGCGTCGGCTGCGTCCTTGATGTTGACCATTGGCCGGATGTGCAGGCAGCCGACCGATGCGTGCGCGTAGTACGCCGCTGTGGTGTTGTGCCGCGCGACCAATGCGCGGAACTCGGCGATGAAATCGGCGAGGCGATCAGGATTGACGGCTGTGTCTTCGATGAACGTCACCGGCT
>Ga0111539_10002217_pt1 | contig 25954 bp, 25 predicted proteins | sample RhiMethybrSRZTD1_FD_79667 | JGI IMG/M metagenome (GOLD analysis project Ga0111539, IMG submission 79667) | Populus rhizosphere microbial communities from Tennessee, USA - Rhizosphere MetaG P. TD hybrid SRZTD1 (version 2) (version 2) | ecosystem: Host-associated > Plants > Roots > Rhizosphere >...
CGCCGAGCACGGCGGCAACGTCACCGCCGCGGCGCGCACCGCCGGAGTCGACCGCATCCACCTGCACCGCCTGCTGGCCCGCGCCGGCCTGCGCTGACGCAGCCGCCGCAGCCGGCGACAACCGCCGCAGCCGCCGCAGCCGCCGTTAGCCGCCGTCAGCCGCCGTCGGCGCAACAGCGGAAGCCAGTCGAGTAGTCCCAGTGGGCGGTGTTGTGCGCGGTGGTCGCGTACAGGCAGCCCTCGCCGTTGATCATGGTGTCGACGTAGAAGCCGCCCCGGAACGTGCCGGCGGGGTCGGCGGTCCACTCGTGGAGGTTGCCCATCATGTCGAGCGGTCCCTCGGCGCTCTCGCAGTCCGGGTTGTCGCCCGTGCGATCGAGCGAGTCGGGCAGCTGGTTGATGCACGGGTGGCCGAGCATCGACCAGATCCAGTCCGCCGAGGTGCCGAAGTACTCGATGGCCGGGTGCTGATCGCGCGCGTCGTTGCAGGCGCCCGGGATGCGGGTGTCGCCGTACGGGTAGACGCGGTCGTCCGGCCCGCGGCAGGCGCGCAGCCACTCGGCGTCGCTGCACAGACGCTTGCCGGCGGCCGCGCATGCATCGGCCGCCTGGAGTCCGCTGATGTAGCCCTGCGGCACCGCGCCGGCGATCGACACCGCGCGAACCTCGGCGCCGTCCGGGTTCCAGTAGGGCGACCACGGGGCGCCGCCGTCCGCCATGACGAGCGATGCCTCGTAGCGATCGACGCAGAAATCGGCGACCGGCAGCATGCCGGGGGGACAGCCGCCCGCGCCCGCCGCCTCCGCCAGGCCCTGGTTCGGCTGCGGCATCGCCTCCGGGTCGCACTCTCCGGCCGCGTCCGGTGCGCCGCCGTCGTCGGCCGCGAGCGATCCGTCGCCGCCACCGGCAGGCGCTCCATCGGTCGCGCCGGCGCCCCCGCCACCACCACCGCAGGAGGCGGCGAGCACGATGAGCACCAGGAACCGCATCAGCCGAGGAACCGCCGGATGGCCGCCATGAAGCGAGCGCTGTCGAGCGGCGCATCCAGCGAGGCGAGCGCCCGCGCCTCCTCGTCCGGATCGAGGCGCCGCTCGTCGCGCAGGCGCGGCAAGATCTTGTCGAGCAGCATCTGCGGGGTGAACTCGGCGTGGAACTGCACCGCCAGGACGTGGTCGCCGATGGCGAACACCTCGTTCTCGGCGGTCGCGGAACCCGCCAGCCGCCGCGCCCCGGGCGGCAGCCGGGTGGCCTGCTCGGCGTGGCTCTCGAGCAGGGTCAGCGCATCGCCGAGATCGCCGCCACCGGTGAACTGGACCCGCTCGCTGCCGAAGGCGAACCGGCCGCCCGGGTTCGACTCCACGCGCCCGCCGAGCGCGGTGGTGATGACCTGGAGGCCGAAGCAGGCGCCGAACATCTTCGCCTGGTCCGCCGCCGCGGCCGCCACGAACTCGAAGAGCGGCCCGAGCCAGGTCTGGCTGGCGTCGTTGACGGAGTGGTGGCTGCCGGTCAGCACGTATCCGTCATACGCGCGCGGCGCCGCCGGCAGTTCCCCGGCCCAGGCGCGATACGAATGCCAGATCTCTCCGGACCGGCCGAGCAGATCGATCCAGTTCTGATCGTGGCCGGCCCAGCGCGGTGCGTCCTCGCAGTCGAGCACGGCGTAGCGGCGTGTGGCCACGGTCGCACTATACCTGGCGTATGCCCTGCATTGCGCCGCGCCATGCCGGGCAGCCGATCGAGCGAAAACCACCGCGTGCCTCGCCTGGGCCGGCCCTCCCATGGGACGCCGCAGTCCGCCGGCTGCACACGCAGGTGGGCAGCGATCGCCGGTGGTCTGACAGCTCTCGCGCTGGCGGCATGCACCGGCGAACCGGACCTCGGCGACGCGCGCTACGCGATCGCGGAGCCGGGGCCGTGGCACATCCCGCCGGCGACCACCGCGATCGGCGACACCCAGTACGTCACCTACACCGGCGCCGGCCCCTGGGTCGGCGAGTCGGGCTGCGGCGGCGGGCTGCTCGAGGGCTCGGCGGTCCTGCGCGACTACCTCGCGCTGTACTTCCCGCAGGCCTGGTCGATCGGCGGCTACTCCTGCCGCCCGATCGTGGGCGACCCGAACAACATGTCGGTGCACGCCACCGGGCGCGCACTCGACGTCATGATCGAGACGGTCGATGGGACCAACGCCGACAACACGGCCGGTGACGTCATCGGCAACTGGCTCGTCGAGCACGCCGAGTTCATCGGCATCCAGATGATCATCTGGGACCGCTGGATCTGGAACGCCTCGCTCGACCCGCCCAAGGACCACGACTACACCGGCCAGCACCCGCACAACGACCACCTCCACGTCGAGCTGTCGGTCGAGGCGGCCGCGCTCGGCACGCCCTTCTTCCAGGGCCCGATGGATCCGCCCGACATCGCCTCGTGCGGGACCATTCCGGCGGCGGGCGGCGTGGTCGACGACAGCGACAGCTGCGCCGGCTTCTACGGGCCGCCCGAGTTCTGGCGCTCGGCCGACGCCGGCCACGGCGGGTCTCTCCTGTGGACCAACGCCTACCAGGGGGACGACCCGTCGAACTGGGCCCGCTGGATCCTCGACATCGAACAGGCCGGCAGCTACCGCGCCGAGGTCTACCTCACGCCCGACTTCGCCGTCTTCGACCACGTGCGCTACGAGGTCGCGCACGGCGGCGCCACCGACGCCCTGGTGGTCGATCAGGGCGCGCTGACCGAGGAGGGCTGGTACCAGCTGGGGACCTTCGATTTCGCCGCCGGTCCCGGCCAGCACGTGAGCCTGTACGACAACTCGACCGAGGCGGTGGCGGACGAGCAGCACATCGCCTTCGACGCGCTTCGCCTGACTCCCTGCAGCGGCGGCGGCTGCGACGACTCCGGGTCAGACGAGGGCGGCGGGGTGCTGGGCGGCTGCAGCGCCATGCCGGGCGGTTCCCCTCCCGGCGCGCTCTTCGTCCTGGCCCTCCTCCTCGGCTCATGTATGGTAGGCCGATGGTCGACCCGGCGATCGCGCGTGATCGATTCCGCGAGCGACACGGCGTCGAGCCGCGCCTCTTCGCCGCGCCCGGCCGGGTGAACCTCATCGGCGAGCACACCGACTACAACGACGGCTTCGTGCTGCCGATGGCCATCGACCGGGCGGTGGTGGTCGCGGCGGCGCCGCGCGCCGGGCGGAGAGTGCGAGTCCTGTCGATCGATCTCGGCGAGGAGATCGAGATCGACCTCGACCACCCGGGCGAGCCGCGGCGCGGGTCCTGGGTCGACCACGTCGAGGGCGTGGTCCGGTCCCTGGTGCGGCGCGGCGTGGCGCTGGCCGGCGCCGATCTGGTCCTGACCGGCGACGTCCCGCTGGGCGCCGGCCTGTCGTCGTCGGCCGCGCTCGAGGTGGCGGTCGGCATGGCGCTGTGGTCGCTCGCCGGCGGGCCGGTCGACCGGGTCGCGCTCGCGCTGGCCGCCCAGGCGGCGGAGAACGACTGGGTCGGCACGCGCTCGGGTGTCATGGATCCCATGATCGCCGCGCTCGGCGCCGCCGACTGCGCGCTCCTCATCGACTGCCGCTCGCTCGAGGCGACCGCCGTCCCGCTGGCGCTGCCCGATCACGTGATCGCCGTGATCGACACCCGCGTGACCCACGACCTGGCGTCGTCGGCCTACAACCAGCGGCGCTCGGAGTGCGAACGCGGGGTCGAGCTGCTCCGCCGCTGGCTGCCCGACGTCGCGGCGCTGCGCGACGTGACGCCCGCCGACCTCGAGCCGCTCGCCGGTCAGTTGCCGGAGCCGGTCCGCCGCCGCTGCCGCCACGTGGTACGCGAGAACGCGCGCACGATCGACGCCGCCGCCGCGCTGCGCGCCGGCGACCTGGTCGGCTTCGGCCGGCTGATGAACGCCTCGCACCGCTCGCTGCGCGACGACTACGAGGTCAGCTGCCCCGAGCTCGATCTCCTGGCCGACCTGGCGGCTGCCACCCCGGGCGTGCTCGGCGGCAGGATGACGGGCGGCGGGTTCGGCGGCTGCGTCATCGCCCTGTGCGAGCGCGCGGCCGAGCAGCCGTTCATCGCCGCCGCGGCCAGCGCGTTCGAGGGCCGCTTCGGCCGGGTGCCGGTCGCGTTCTCGTCGCGCGCCGCCGCCGGAACCTGCGAGGTCGGGTAGCCGTGCGCGCTCTGGTCACCGGCGGAGCCGGCTACGTCGGGTCGGTGGTGGTCGAGGAGCTGGTGGCGGCCGGCGCCGCGCAGGTCGTCGTGCTCGACGACGTGTCGAAGGGTCACGCCGGGTCGGTGGTGGCGCCGGTCGAGCTGGTGCGCGGCGACATCGGCGACGCCGCGCTGGTCACCGAGCTGTGCCGCGCCCACCGGATCGACGTGGTCGTCCACATGGCGGCCCGCTCGCTGGTCGGCGAGTCGGTGGTGAGGCCGGCCGACTACTACGACGTGAACGTGAACCGCGGCCTGCGCCTGCTCGACTCGATGCTCGCCGCCGGGGTGAAGCGGATGGTCTTCTCGTCGACCGCCGCGGTCTACGGCGAGCCAGAATCCTGGCCCATCACCGAGGACTTCCCCACCGCCCCCACCAACCCCTACGGCGAGACCAAGCTGGCCTTCGAGCGCGCGCTCGGCTGGTACCAGGCGGCCTACGGCCTGTCGTGGGCCAGTCTGCGCTATTTCAACGCGGCGGGAGCCACCCTGGCCAACGGCGAGCAGCACGACCCGGAGTCGCACCTGGTGCCGAACGTGCTGGCGGTGGCGCGCGGCGCAGCGCCGGTCGTGAAGGTGTTCGGCGACGATTACCCGACGCCCGACGGGACCTGCGTTCGCGACTACATCCACGTCGCCGACCTGGCCCGCGCCCACGTCCTCGCCATCGGCGCGCTCGACCGGGTGGGCGGCCGGGTCTACAACCTCGGCTGCGGCGGCGGCCACTCGGTGGCCGAGGTGATCGCCGCGGCGCGCGCGGTCACCGGTCATCCCATCCCGATCGAGGTCACCGCGCGGCGGCCGGGCGATCCGCCAGTGCTGGTCGCCAGCTCCGATCGCATCAAGCGCGAGCTCGGCTGGGCGCCGGCCCACCCGGACCTGGGCGACATCGTCGCCTCCGCCTGGGCCTGGCTCCAGGCCCACCCGCACGGCTACCGCTAGGCCAGAGCGGGCGGCGCCGGCGCTACCGGCCGAGGGCCCGGCTCACCCGAATGAATGAACGAACGTTCGTTCATTTATCGGGCGGCGTGTCCGGGCCGGGCAGCGAGAACTGAAAGACCCGCTGGATACCGCCCGGCGTGGTGAGGATGATCATCGGGTCGCGGTTCCACGGTCCGCCGAACAGACCGCCGGGCATCGGCACCGAGGTCGGCACGTTCATCAGCCAGATGATGCAGACCACCGTCTCGACTCCGCCGCGCGCGGCGAGGTGGAGCGCGAGCATCGAGCCGCCGTCGCTCACCCCGCCGATGCCGGCGCGCGCGCGGGTCATGAAGCGGCGCCCCTCGGCCAGGAGCTGCCTCGCCGAGGCGCTCTCCGGGATGCGCCGCTCGCCGGCCAGCGCGATGGCGCGGAAGTGGCGGGTGGCTGGATCGTCCTGGGTCGCGTGCAGCGCGTCGCGCAGCTTCTCGACCGCCGCCGCGCCGGAGGCCCGCGACAGGTCGCCCGCCGGCGCGCCAGCCGCGCTCAGCGCCAGCCGACTCGCCGCGCCCACTCGTCCATGTCGCGGCGCCGCGCCTCGACGTCGTCGGGCGGCGGTTCGCCTTCCGGCGGCGGCCGGCGCCACACCATCGGCTCGAGACCGACTGCGCGCCGGCGCGCATCGACCGTCGCCGGATCCTCGACCGCGCCCATCGGCACCATCCACATCCCGGCCTCGTCCCAGTCGTACTGGGTCCCGTAGCGCTGGGGCTTGCCCTCGAAGACCCGGATCCGGTCCTCGAGCATCGCCACCTCGGCGTTGCTCGCCTCGCCGGCCGCCGCCGCCCGCTCGAGCGCCGGCAGCATGCCGCGCATCAGGTCGGGCTCGCCGATGGCGTGCTGGAGGATGCGCCAGGCGGCGTGCGCGCCGTCCTCGCCCACCGCGCTCCGCCCCGGCCAGCCGATCTCGCCGACGATCGCGCGCAGCCGCCCGGCGTTCTTCCGGTGCACCGCTTCCATCTCCGGGTGGTAGGCGCCCCACAGCGAGCTCTCTCCCGCCAGGCGCTCACGCACGCGGTCGTCCTCGTCGGCCATCGCGAGGAGCTCGTCTTTCAGGTCGGGACGCACGGCGGGGCCATCATACCTACGGCCGAAAAAAAGACGCGCGTGCCACCGGGGGGAGGCGGCACGCGCGTCATCGGGGGCGAGCGTCTGGACGACGAACTAGTGGAGATCGAAACAGGCCAGCCGGTTCTTGTCGGCGTCGTGGATGACCAGTGACTGCGCCTCGCTGCGCGCCAGATGGTCGACCCACACGGTGTCGGTCCCGCCGCCCGAGGCGTCGGTGGCCAGCTTCAGCCAGATCTCGTTGGTCTCCACCGGGTCGGCCACCGAGCCGTCGAACTTGTAGTGGCCGCCGCCGTCCTGCACCGAGCAGGGCAGGTTGTGGATGTGCGCCGCGTACTCGGTGTCCGCGCCGAGGCCACCGGCGTTCAGCGTCACCTGGGTGATGCCCGCCAGCGTGCGGCTCATCGTGGCGCTGCCGGTGATGGTCAGGCCGGCCGAGGTGCCCGCCGGCATGGTCTGCGCGTCACCCTCGGTGCCGACTCCCGGCCAGGAGGCCCGGGTGAGATCGGCGCAGGCCACCTTGGGCTTGGTCGCGGCGTCCACCACGCGGTGCACGACGAGCGACTGGGCGTCGAAGCGCGCCCGGTGGGCCGAGTTGAGCGTGGACGACATCGACCCGCCTTCGTAGCCGGTCACCTGCGGCCACAGCTCGTTGGTCTCGACCACCTCGACCACGGTCGGGTCCATCTTGTAGTGCCCACCGGCCGGGCCGCCGGCGTCGCTCACGCCGCATGGCAGGGCGTGGATGTGGGCGCCGTAGGTGGCCGCCGGATCGAGCCCGGTGAGGCTGAGGTTGACGTGGGTGCCGGTCGAGTCGCGCATCAACATCACGCTGCCGGCGATGCCCTGGTCCTGCGCCTCGGCCGCCGCGAACGGCGCCACGGTGCCGGTCGCCATGACCGCGTCGCTGTCATCCGGCACCAGGTCGGCGCAGGCCATCTTGGCCCCGTCGGCCGGGTTGTGGATGACGATGGCCAGCGCCTCGCCGCGGGTCAGGTGCGGATACGTGACATCGGCGACTCCGATACCGTCGGCCGACGCGGTCGTCTCGATGTAGAGCTCGTTCTCCGGAACGGCCTCGAGGACTGCCGGGTCGATCTTGTAGTGCCCGCCGCCCTGATAGGCGCACGAGGACGCGTGCACGTGGGCGGTATAGGCCAGCCCGGGCGTGAGCCCGCGGATCTGGACGTCCACCTCGGTTTCGCCGCTCAGCCACCTGACCATCTGCGCGGTGCCGCCGATGCCGGTGAAGCCGGGCAGCGGCGAGAACGAACCGCTCAGGATGGACTGGACCACCGGGTCGGTCGGAGGCGGCGTGTCGTCCCCGCCGCCGTCGTCGTCGTCGTCACCCGGAGTGTTGTCGAGGCTACCGACCCCGACCGTGCATCCAGCGCCGCACAGAAGCAGCGCCGCAAAAATAGCCAACCAGGACGCTCGCGCATGCCGCATGGGACAGCCCCCTTTCGCTCCTCCGAGACGGGGACCTGTTCAATTCTGGTACCAAGTGACGGATGTTGTTCCTATCCGCCCAGACCTGTGAAAACACGAATGGACACACCTGTCCCTGCAGTGACTCCACCCAGGCCACCGGGGGGGACACTCCCTCCTTAGTAGTCCAAAAGCCTCGGTGAACCCTGGTTTTTATTGTGTTCAGGGCCCCTGATTGCCCTGACGGCGATGGCCTGCGCTATTCGACGCTTCCGGGGACAGAAAGCCCACTCGACGCCACGAGGTCGAGCTCCAGGTCGGAGAGCTCGAAGATGCCGGCCCAGTTCCAGAACGAATCCGGCTGGCTCGCGGTCAGGTGGGCCTCGATCTCGCCGTCGGAGGCCAGCCCGAGCGCCAGCTCGAACCCGAGATCCGGCAGGCGAATCGGCGCGAGATCGACGACCCCGTGGTCGAGCTCCACGGCCCAGCGGAGGGCGACCGGGAGACCGCCCGCGGTCTGGGCGGAGTCGTCGGCCTCGATAGCCAGCTCCGACTCGACCGGCGCGGTCAGCGCCACCGAGATTCCGGTCAGGGTCGCGCCCTCCGGGGGCATGACGCCAGCGCCGACGGTCAGATCGGCGGCAGTGACCTCGAGCGATTCGACGCGGAGCTGCGCGTCATCGAGGGAGAGGGTCAGCGAGCCTCCCATGACGGCCACCTCGACCTCGTACTCGTCCCCGCTCCGCAGCGCCACAGCTCGGACCCGGGCGAAGCTTCCGTCCTCGGTCGAGACGATGCCGAGGGTGACCGGCTCGGACAGGAGCTCGGCGAGATCGCCCCCCGGCTGGCCCTGCGCCGGGTCTCCGGATTGGGCGAAACAACCCATCGCCGGGAGCAGGAGACACAAAGAAAGGGACGAAAGAGTTTTGGTCAACATATTGATATTTTTAAATAGAACCAAATTCACTACATGTAGGATAAGGTACTCATACCGAAGTTGACGCCTCGTGTCAAGCCGCGGTTTGCATTGCCGTCGATTTGGGTCGCGGCGCGCCGCGCCGGTACCATGGAGCCCATGCGCCGCCGACTCCTCTTCATCCTCGCCGCCCTGGCTGCTACTGGCCTGCTCGCCTGCGGAGACGACGACTCCGAAAACACCGGCGAGGCCTGCACCGTGCCCGACGACTGCTACGACGACGTCGCCGACGAGGACCGCGACATGATCCTCGGCGAGATCGAGTGCCTCGATCGGGTCGAGGGCGGTTACTGCACCCACCAGTGCGAGACCAACGACGACTGCTGTGCGGTGGATGGAGAGTGCGAGACCGACCACCCACAGGTCTGTTCGCCCTTCGAGAACGAGTCGGGCATCAAGCGCTGCTTCCTGTCCTGCGAGCCTGACGTCATCGGCGACTTCGAAGAGACCGATTACTGCCACGAGTTCGCCAACGACGAGTTCGGCTGCCGCTCGTCGGGCGGCGGCAGCGAGAACCGGAAGGTCTGCGTCCCGCCGGGTTGATCCGGAGCAGCCCCGCGCAGGCTCAGGCCTGCGTGGTCCGCTCCGCGAATTGGTGGGCTTTCCCCCAGGGTTCGTCTCTCCAGTGGCTACACCCCCCGCGCGATTGCGCGAGGTTGGACCACCGGCTAGCCGGCATTCCACCTGCAACCAGGAGTGCACGCTCTCACCGCCCCCCGGCCCCGGAGGAACGCGATGCGCACCTGGTCAAGTCTGGCTCTCACCCTCGCTCTGGCGAGCTCGGCCTGCGTGGCGGCCGGAGAAGAGCCGACCGTCGGCGAGGACACCGTCGAGATCGTCGGGGGGACCCCGACCGCCCTGTACCAGGCCGTCCCCGCCATCTACTCCGAGTTCGCCGACGGCAGCGGCGCCCTGTGCAGCGGCACCCTCATCTCGCCGCGCGTGGTCCTGACCGCGGCGCACTGCCTGAGCGAGTTCCCGAGCGAGCCGACCGTCCACATCGCCTACTTCGGTAACAACTTCCTGGACGACGCCGACCCCGGTGCGATCGGGACCGTCGAGGTCGCCGAGTACACCTACGATCCGCAGTGGAACATAAACAACCTCGAGGCCGGCCACGACGTCGGCCTCATCCTCCTGGCCCAGCCGGGTCCGGTGGCACCCATCGGTTACAACCGGACGCAGCTCGACGGCCGCGACGGCGAGGATGTCCACCTGGTCGGCTGGGGTCGCACCAGCGGCACCGGCAACGACTACGGCAGGAAGCGCGAGGTCATGTCGACCCTCGACAGCCACTCGAACATCCTCATGCAGTACGGCTCGGCCACCGCCAACACCTGCCAGGGCGACTCCGGCGGGCCGAACTTCATGACCCAGGGCGCCACCGAGGTGGTCGCCGGAATCACCTCCTTCGGCAATGTCGGCTGCGACCAGTACGGCGTCGGCACCAACGTCGCCTTCTACGCCGCCTCCTTCATCGACCCGTACATCACCGAGAAGGACGGCGGCGGTTGCCTCGAGAACGCAGCCTGCAACTCGGCCTGCGGACAGCTCGATCCCGACTGCGCGAACGGCGGCGACGGCTCGGGCGACGGCTCGGGTGACGGCTCGGGCGACGGCTCGGGCGACGGCTCGGGCGACGGCTCGGGTGACGGCTCGGGCGGCTCGGGCGACGCCTCGGGCGTGACTCCCATGCAGGGCGGCTGCTCGGCGAGCGGCACGGGGTCCTCGTCCGGCCTCGCGAGCCTGCTTCTGCTCGCGGTCGTCGGCTGGGTGAACCGGCGACGCCGGCGCTAGATCTGCGCGGCGAGAACCGCCGGTGACCGCGCTAGATCTGCGCGGCGCGCCACGAGTTGTTGTATGGCGGGCCTCGGGGCTGGGCGCGTATATTTTGTGAAGTGGGAAGGGAAGCCGATGGCCCGTGGCTCGGCGATGACGCGCGCGTCCGCGGTCTGCTCGAGGACGAGCTCGCGCGGCTGGGTCGCGGCGACGCGTTCGCCGCCCTCGGCCTCGCCGCCGGCGCAGCGCCGCAGGAGATCCGCGGCCGCTTCCTCGACCTGGTCAAGCGGTATCACCCGACTCGTTACGCGCGGCGCCCGCGCGAGATCGTGCGGCTGGCGAACGAGGTCTTCCTCGCGATCCGGGCGGCCTACGAAGCAGCCAGCCAGGCGCCCGCCGGGCCGCGCAGGAACCGCCGCGCGACCCAGAAGAGCGAGCAGCTGGAGCGGCTGTCGCCGCCGTCGCAGCCGAAGCTCGAGGTGGACGTGGCGCTCGCGCGACGCCGGCGGCTGCGCTCGTATCCGGTCTTGCCGGCCACCGGGGGGGCGACCCAGCCGACCGCGCAGCCGGTCGACACCCTCACGCCCCAGGAGATCGCCGAGCGGGTGCGCAGGCGCGACGAGGAGCGCCGCGAGAATTTCCTCGCCGCCGTCGGTGACCTCGGCGCCGGCAAGATCGAGAAGGCGCGCGAGGCCTTCCGCGCTCTCCTCGCCGAGACGCCGGCCGACAAGCAGGTCCGGGTCTACCTCCACTACACGCTGGGCCGCGAGCATCACTCGGCCGGACGCAGCGAGTCGGCGCGCGGCGAGTACGAGCGGGCGCTCGCCATCGACCCGAGCTTCGAGCCGGCGCTGAAGTCGATGTCGCTGCTCGACGGGGGCGGGGGCGGGAAGGAAGCCGGCGAGGAGCGCGGCAGCCTCCTCTCGCGCTGGTTCCGTCGCTAGGCCGGGGCCGACTATACTGCAGCCGGCCATGGGCGCCATCATCGGCATCGACCTCGGCACCACCAACTCCTGCGTGGCAGTGCTCGAGGCAGGCCAGCCGGTGGTCATCCACAACCAGGAGGGCGGCCGGACCACGCCGTCGATGGTGTCGTGGAACGCGAGCGGCGAGGTCATCGTCGGGTCGGCGTCGAAGCGGCAGATGGTGACCAACGCCCGCCGCACCGTCTTCGGGGTCAAGCGGCTGATCGGCCGCCGGCTGGACGCCCCGGACGTCCACAAGCAGGCGCGGACCCTACCGTACCCGCTGGTCGCGGCGAAGAACGGCGACGCCTGGGTCCGGATCGACGACCGCGAGCTGTCGCCGCAGGAGATCTCGGCCCAGGTCCTGCGCAAGATGAAGCAGATCGCCGAGGAGTACCTGGGGCAGGAGATCAGCGAGGCGATCGTCACGGTGCCTGCCTACTTCGACGACGTGCAGCGGCGGGCGACCCGCGACGCCGGTGCGATCGCCGGGCTGACGGTGCGGGCGATCCTGAACGAACCGACCGCGGCGGCCCTCGCCTACGGTGCCCACAAGCAGGCCGACCAGAAGCTGGCGGTCTTCGATCTCGGGGGCGGCACCTTCGACATCTCGATCCTCGACATGCAGTCCGGGGTGTTCCAGGTGCTGGCGACCAGCGGGGACACCCAGCTCGGGGGCGACGACTTCGACCGCCGGATCGTCGAGATGCTCATCGAGGAGTTCCGCGCCTACCATGCGGTGGACCTCGAAAAGGACCCGGTGGCGCTGCAGCGGCTCAAGGAGGCGGCCGAGCGGGCCAAGATCGAGCTGTCGTCGTCGCTGACCACCGAGATCAACCTGCCGTTCCTGGCGGCCGACGCCAGCGGCCCGATGCACCTGACCCGCGAGCTGTCGCGCGGCGAGCTCGAGAGCGCCTGCCGCGACCTGCTCGACGCTCTGGTGGGGCCGTGCCGGAAGGCGCTGGCCGAGGCCGGGCTGACGGCGGCCGACATCGACCAGGTGCTCCTGGTGGGCGGCATGACCCGGATGCCGGCGGTGGTCACGAAGGTGGTGTCGATCTTCGGCAAGCAGCCGTCCAGGGGTGTCAACCCGGACGAGATCGTGGCGATCGGCGCGGCGGTGCAGAGCGGGATCATGGGCGGCGAGCTGACCGAGGTGGTGCTGCTCGACGTCACGCCTCATTCGCTCGGGGTCAAGGTGACCGGCGACCGGATGGCGGTCGTCATCCCGGCCAACACCACCATCCCGACCCGCGAGCAGAAGGTGTTCGCCACCACCGACGACCAGCAGAGCTTCGTCGCCATCGAGGTGGTGCAGGGCGACAGCGAGCGGGCGAGCGACAACCGGTTCCTCGGCCGCTTCGTGCTCGGCGACCTGCCGGCGCGTTCGGCCGGCAAGGTGCGGGTGAGCGTGGCCTTCACGCTGGACGCCGACGGCCTGCTCGAGGTGACGGCGTCCGAGGCAGAGAGCGGGCGGGCGGCGTCGGTCAAGATCGAGGCAGCCAGCGGGCTCACCCCGGCCGAGCTGCAGCGGCTGGGCGCGGTGCGCTGAGAGAGGAGAGCGTCATGTTCGAGCTCGGTGAGCAGCACAGGATGGTGGCGACCATGGTCCGCAAGTGGTGCGAGGCCAACCTGGTGCCGAAGCTGCCGGCGCTCGAGGCCGGCGAGGCGCAGCCCTTCGACCTCATGCGGGCGATGGCCAAGACGTTCGCGCTCGATCAGATGGCGGGGGCCGCGCTGAAGAAGCGCATCGAGCGGCTGCGCAAGGGGGAGGACAAGAGGGCGGAAGAGGGCAAGGAGGGCGAGGAGGGCGGCATGGGGGAGGATCCGCTCCTCGCCTTCGTGCTGGTCAAGGAGCTCTCCCGGGTGTCGCCCGGGTTCGCGATGGGCTACGGGGTGTCGGTCGGGCTGGCCGGCGGGGCGATCGCGTCGAAGGGGACGCCCGAGCAGATCGAGCGCTGGGCGCTGCCGCTGGTCACCATGCAGAAGATCGGCTCCTGGTGCCTGACCGAGCCGGGCGCCGGCTCGGACGCGTTCGGGTCGATGAAGACCTGCGCCCGGGCGGAGGGGGACGGCTTCGTCATGACCGGCTCGAAGACGTTCATCACCAACGGGCCGGGGGCGGACCTGTTCGTGGTCTACGCCCGCCTCGATCGCGGCGAGCCGCGCGAGGAGCAGGCAGTCGGCGCCTTCGTGGTCGAGCGCGGCATGGAGGGCTTCACGGTCGGGCCGCCGTTCAAGAAGATGGGGATGCGCGACTCGCCGACCTCGGAGATCTTCTTCGACCAGGTGCGTCTCGGGCGCGAGCATCTGCTCGGCGAGAAGGGGCCGGGCGGCCGGCGCGACACCAAGGAGAGCCTGCAGAGCGAGCGCTCGGCGGTGCCGGCGATGGCCTGGGGCATCATCGAGCGCTGCTACGAGCAGAGCCTGGCCTACGCGCGCGAGCGGATCCAGTTCGGCCGGCCGATCGGCGAGTTCCAGGCCGTGCAGCTCCATCTGGTCGACATGTTCATCAAGCTCAAGAACGTCGAGAACATCGTGTTCCGCACCGCCTGGATGCAGCGCAAGAAGAAGAGCGACCCGGCGTTCGTCAACGCGAGCAAGGCCTACGCCGCCCAGTGCGCGGTCGAGGTCGCGATGACCGCCATCCAGATCCACGGCGGCTACGGCTACATGGAAGAGGTCGGGATCGAGAAGCTGGCGCGCGACGCCAAGCTGCTCGAGCTCGGGGCCGGCACCACGGACATCAACCTGCTGGCGGCGGCGCGTGCGGAGCTCCACATGGGCGGCGAAAAGTAGCCGTTGACTCCCGGGGGCGGGCCGGGCTTGCATGGGGCACTCCCATGTCGACCCGGCTGTCCCTCGCTACGACGACTGTCCTCCTTCTCCTCGCCTCGGCCGCTTGCGGCGACAACGACGACACCGGGGGCACCGCCGACGCCGGCGGCCCCGACGCCGGACCGCCCTTCGACGTCACCGAGCGCGAGTGGACCTGGTGGCCGGTCGCTGGCAACACCTGCATGGACGACAGCGGGACCGGCATCGGGCTGAACCTCGACTACTCGTCCGACAAGCTGGTCATCTTCCTCGAGGGGGGTGGGGCCTGCTTCAACGACATCTCGTGCAGCGGCGTCGCCCACAAGTCCGGCTTCGGCGCCGCCCAGCTGACCGAGTTCGCCGACTACGCCAATGGCGCCGGCATCCTCGACCGCGAGGACACGGACAACCCGGTGGCGGGCTGGAGCTACGTCTTCATCCCGTACTGCACCGGCGACGTCCACGCCGGGGCCAACCCCGATGGCGTGCACGGCTACAACCAGGTCGGCTACGGCAACGTGACCCGCGCGGTCACCCTGGTCCAGGAGCGGATGGGCGCCTCGCTGAGTCAGGTCCTTCTGACCGGACAGAGCGCCGGCGGCTTCGGCGCCGCCTACAACTACGACCAGGTCGCGACCATCTTCGGCGAGGTGCCGGTCGACCTGCTCGACGATTCCGGCCCGCCGCTGTCGAACACCTACGTCACGCCGTGCCTGCAGCAGGTGTTCCGCACCGGCTGGAACCTGGACGCCACGCTGCCGGCCGATTGCGACGACTGCGTCGACGAGGAGGGCGGCGGCCTCGTCCACCTCATCGATCACGTGAGCGGCAAGTACCCCGAGCGCCGCTTCGGGATCGTGACCTCGCTGGCCGACGAGACCATCCGCCAGTTCTTCGGCTTCGGCTACCCGGACTGCGAGCACCCCGTCTTCCCGATGGAGGCCGATGTGTTCCAGGCCGGCATCGAGGAGCTGCGCGACGACATCCTGGCGCCTTTGCCGAACGCGCGCGCCTACACGATCGACAGCATGGAGCACGTCTGGACCAACAATGCGCTCGGTTCGGTCGAGGTCGACGGCGTGCCGCTCGGCAGCTGGGTGAACCGCCTCATCGAAGGAAGCGACGGCTGGGTCTCGGTCGTGCCGCCGGAGTGACGGATCACGGCCAGTAGCTGACCAGGAACGAGGCGACGTCGTCGGTCTCGAAGGTCTCGCCGGCGACGTCGGCGGTGCCGCGGAAGGTGCCGACCAGGTAGACGATGCCGTGTCGATCGACCGCGGCCGCCTGGCCGTAGTCGTCCATCCCGCCGCCGAACCGGTACGACCAGGCGTGCTCGCCGGCGCGGCTCAGCTTGACGACGAAGACGTCCTGGCCGCCGGCGTTGGTGAGCGGCTCGCCGCCCAGGCTCAGGTCGGCGTCGAAATAGCCGACCAGGATCAGGTTGCCGTCGCCGTCGATGGCGAGGTGGGTGGCGTGCTCGGTGCCGTTGCCGCCGAGCGAGGTCGACCAGTCGTGGGCGCCGCCCGATGTGTAGCGGGCGATGAACAGGTCCTTGGCGCCGACCGGAGTGTAGGTGTCGCCGCCCCAGTTCTGTTCGTTGGTGTAGGAGCCGGCGACCACGGTGTTGTCGTCGGGATCGACCGCCACCGCCTCGGCGAAGTCGCTGGCGGCGGCGCCGAACTGTCGGGCCCAGATGACCTCGCCGTTCGATTCGCGCAATTTGATGGCGAAACCGTCGGCGTCGCTCGCGGTGTAGAAGAAGTCGCCGAAGCTCACGCTGCCGCCGAAGTTGCCGACCGCCACCCCGTTGCCCTCGCCGTCGACCGCGACCCCGGAGAGGTTCTCCCCGTCGGCGGCCCCGAAGCTGACCGCCCAGTCGGGCGCGCCTCCCGCCATCATGGCGCCCACCCAGACCTCGCTGGTGTACGGAACGTCCTGATCGGTGTTGCTGAGGGTGTCATCGCCCACCACCAGCGAGGGGCTCCAGAAGGGGCCACCCAGGGTGATGCGGCCGTCCGGGCTGAGGGAGACCGAGCCGGCGTCGTCCTGCGAGGCCCCGCCGTAGCCGTCCACCCAGCTCACCGAGCCGTCCTCCGGGTCGACCTCCGAGACGAAGAAGTTGTTGGAGCTGCCGGCGTCGGGAAGCGTCTCGCCGCCGACGCTCGGGGCGCCGAAGTACATGCCGACCATGACGACGGCGCCGGCCGGCGTGACGGCGAGGCTCGGCCGGTCGAGACCGGCGTAGGTCTGCTCCCAGACCGGCGCGGCATCGGCGCCGCCCAGCCGCGCCAGATAGACGCCGCTGCCGTCGAGCTCGACCCCGGCCACCAGGATGTCGCCCGACGGGTGGACGACCACCGACGAGAGGTACCTGTCGGACTGGACCGCGAAGCGATTCTCGCCGGACAGGGCGAAGAGGGCGGTGACCGCCTGGTCGCCGTCCACCGTGAGCGCGCAGTCGACGTCGAGCCCGGCGCAGTCGCCGGCGAATCCGCCGAAGGCCGAGCCCGACGCCCGGGCGGCCGACAGCGTCACGTGGGTGCCGCCGGCAAACTCGGCGCTGCAGCTGCCCGGGCAATCGATCCCGGCCGGATCGGAGACCACGCTGCCGGTTCCCGACCCGTCGAGCACGACCTCGACCGTGCCGGGCTCGCCGCCGCCGTCGCTGCCGCCGCCGTGCGTGACCGAGCCACAGCCGAGCGGCATCGCGAAGCCGAGCGGCAGCACGAGCGCAAGGCTGAGCCGCGGCCGGAGAGCCAGGCCGGCGAACGGGCCGGACGACAGGGGGAAGAAGATCCTCGAAGGAAGCTGCCAGGTTGGTCGGTGAGAACGTCGCATAATCGATCTTATGTCAACTAAGACTCGGCCCAGCCCTGGGGCGCATGGCCTCCTGGATTCTGGATGAGCGAACGTTCGTTCATTAATCGTCCGGCGTGGATGAGCGAACGTTCGTTCATTAATCGTCCGGCGTGGATGAGCGAACGTTCGTTCATTAATCGTCCGGCGTGGAACGGCGGCGGCGAGGCCGGAGAAGCGCGGCGAGAAGGAGCAAGAAGGCCACGGTCGTCGGGGCGGCGCGCTGGCCGGCGACCGCGCAGCCGCCAGTCTCCGTCGGGTCGCCGGCGACCGGGCCGGCGTCCGGCTCGGGCAACGCCGGACAGGTGCCGTCGAACGGCGCGTCGCAGCGCTCGGTCTCGCAGGTGGTGGCGGCGGCGCACATCTCGGCGGTGGTGGCGCCGAGGTTGCCGGCGCCGTCGAGCTCGGTCATCCGCGAGCAGTACACCACCCCTTCCTCGAGCGAGATGATGCTGGGGCCGCAGAAGGTGTTGAAGACCTGGGTCCGCTGGTCCGCCGGATCGACCGGCCGCAGGAACGACCAGGCAAGATCGGCGTACTTCTCGCGGCGCACCTCGATGACGGCGTAGCCGGACTCGCTGGCCGGCGCGTGGTCCAGGATGAGCGCGTCCGACGGTGAGCCCCAGCAGCGGGCGTCGCACTCGCCGTCGACGTTGCGCAGCCGCTGGGCGTAGAGCGCGGTCGGCGCCGCCAGCTCGGGCGTCACCTCGTCGACCTCGCTGCCGACCGTGAAACCCGAGCAGCTCTCGGTGCCGCCGACCAGCGCGCAGATTTCGTACTCGGCTCCGGCCTCGAGCAGCGCGGCCGGCCGGCCCAGCCAGACCGGCCCGTAGTAGTTGTCGTAGCGGCGCTCCTCGAGATCGAGCGTGACCTGCTCGCCGCCGCCGGCGCGCCTGAGCACCGGCGCGTCCGAGTCGATGGCCGACCACAGGATGACCGTGTTGCGCGGGACGTCGACGGTGTCGGGTCGCGGATGGCTCAACGCCTCCGCGACGCAGCTGCAGGCACGGGCGTCACGAGCGCCGCTGGCCGCCAGGGCGACTGCCACCGGCACCGTCAGGAGCGCGGCGCGCACCTCTCGAGCCTACCCCAGGGGCGGCGCGCGCGGACGAACAGCTTGCGCGCTGCCCTTGCGGCCCGTCCCGTCGCGCTCTTACGCTCGCCGCCGGTGACCGGGGGCAGCGAATGGCTCATCGACGCGCACGGTTGTGACCCCGCCGCGCTGCGCGATCCCGACCGCCTGCTGGCCCTGCTCGACCGCGTGGTCGCCGACCTCGACCTCCACGTGGTCGGCCAGCCGCTCTGCCACGCCTTTCCCGAGCCTGGCGGTGTGACGGCGCTTTACCTCCTGCGCGAGTCTCACCTCTGCTGCCACACCTATCCGGAGGTCCGGCTGGCGACCTTCAATCTCTACTGCTGTCGCGAGCGGCCCGCCTTTCCCTGGGTCGAGGCGCTGAGCGCCGCGCTCGGCGCCACCCGGGTCGACCTCGTGCAACAGCGGCGCGGCGGAGGGCTCCCGTGAGCCCGGTCAGCGCCGCCTGTCCCTCGTGCGGCGCCGCCATCGAGTTCCGCTACGACGACACATTCGTCCGGGTCTGCTCGTACTGCAACGCGGTGGTCGCTCGCGGCGACCGGGGCCTGGGCTCGCTCGGCAAGCTCGGCGATCTCGCCGCCAGCCAGTCGCCGCTCGCCCTGTACGCCAGCGGCGCGTACGGCGGGGTCCCCTTCCAGCTGGTCGGCCGCGCGCAGATCCAGCACACCGCGGGCGGCGGCTGGGAGGAGTGGTATGCCCGCTTCGACGACGGCCGCTGGGGCTGGATCGCCGAGGCGCAGGGCCGCTTTCAGCTCAGCTTCGCGGTGCCCGATCTGGTCGCCGTCACGCCACCGCTCGAGTCGCTGCATCCCGGCGGACCGGTCGAGCTGCCGGCCGGCCGCTTCACCGTCGCCGAGGTCGGCGAGGCGGGCCACCGGGCCGCCGCCGGCGAGATGCCCTATCGCCTGGTCCCCGGCGAGCGCTTCCGCTACGCCGATCTCGCCGCCGAGGGCGGCCGCGCCGCGACCATCGACTACGGCCCGGCCGGCGACCCCGGCCGCCCGGTCCTCTACCTCGGCGCCGAGGTCGCGCTGGCCGATCTCCACATCATCGCCCCCGGCAGCGGCGAGCCGGCCCGCGCGCCCGAAAAGGTCACCGGGCGCCACGTCGCCTGCCCACAGTGCCGCGGCTCGCTCGAGCTGCGCGCCCCGGACAGCGCGCAGCGGGTCGCCTGCCCCTACTGCGGCGCCCTGCTCGATGCCGACCAGGGAAACCTCTCCTACCTCAGGACCCTCGACCCTTCCCAGCGCTTCACCCCGGCCATCCCGCTCGGCTCGACCGCGCGCTTCGAGGACGGCGAGCTCACCGTCATCGGCTGCCTGGTCCGCCACGCCATCGTCGAGGGCCTCGCCTACCCGTTCACCGAGTACCTGCTCTACCGGCCAGAGGTCGGCTACCGCTGGCTGGTCGAGAGCGCCGGCCACTGGACCTACGCGGTGCCGGTCTCACCCGGCGAGGTCGAGGCCGATCACGGCGTGCGCGCCTTCTACCGCGGCCGACGCTATCGCCACTTCCAGAGCTGCCGCGGCGAGGTCGCCGGGATCTACGGCGAGCTCTACTGGAAGGCGGAGATCGGCGAATCGGTCGCCATGCACGACTTCACCCGCCCGCCCGAGCTCCTCTCCTGCGAGCAAGGCGCCGGCGAGGTCCAGTGGAGCCGCGGCCGCTGGATCGATCCCCGCGAGCTGGTGGCCGCGGTGGCCCCGGCTGGCGGCCAGCTCTCCCTGCCTCCGGCGACCGGCATCGCCCCCAACCAGCCCTTTCCCCACCGCGGCCTCGTGCTGCTGACCGGGATCCTCCTGCTCCTGCTCATCGCCATCGGCTTCGCCATGGCCGCTCGCGCCCCCGACCGCGAGGTCGACCTCGAGTGGGAGGCGCCGGCCGAGCGCGACGCCGACGGCGGCGCCGCGGTCCTGTTCAGCAAGCCCTTCCACCTCGACGGCGGCAAGAACCTCGAGGTCCACGTCGCCGCCGACGTCGACAACAGCTGGGTCTACCTGCAGATCGATCTGGTCAACCAGGACTCGGGCGAGCTCCGCGCCTTCGACGTCGGCGTCGAGTACTACCACGGCTACGAGGACGGCGAGTCCTGGGACGAGGGCTCGCGCAGCGAGGACGTCTTCCTGCCCCCGGTGGCGGCCGGCACCTACGTCCTGCGGGTCGAGCAGGAGCCCGCGGGCGTGTCGACCGCAATCACCGAGTTCACCCTGCACCAGGGCGTCTTCCGGCGCCTCTACTTCCTGCTGGCAGGCGGTGCCCTGCTGGTCATCCCGCTCTTCACCCTGCTCTACCGGATCTGGTTCGAGAAGAAGCGCTGGTCGGAGAGCGACCACGCAGGAGGCGACGACTGATGCGGCTCCTTCGCTCCACATCGTGGCTGGTCAAGGCCCACGCCGTCGTCGGCGCCGGCATCGTCGGGTTCTATCTCTGGACCGCGCTGACCGGCTGGGAGCCGGCCCGGGCCGAGCGCGGCTTCATCCCGTCCAGCGTGCGCTCCTCGCCGGGCGGCTACCGGTCGTACCACTACGTGCACAGCGGCTTCCACGGAGGGAAATGATGTCATTCGACAAGCTCGGCGAGGCCCTGCTCGCCTCGGCCGCCTTCAGCGCGGTCGGCCTCATCGTCTTCGCCATCGCCTTCTTGCTGATGGGCAAGCTCGCCCCCTTCTCCATCCGCAAGGAGATCGAGCAGGACCACAACACCGCGCTGGCCATCATCATGGGGGCCGTCATCATCGGCATGGCCCTCATCGTGTCGTCGGCGGTGAGCGGCGGCTGAGGGGGCGCCGGTGACCACCGCGCGCGCGGCGCCGCTGCTCTACCTGAACGTCTTCGTCATCGCGACGTGCGGGCTGGTCTACGAGCTCCTGGCCGGGACCCTGGCCAGCTACCTCATCGGCGACTCGGTCACCCAGTTCTCGCTGGTCATCGGGCTGTACCTGTCGGCCATGGGAGTGGGCGCCTGGCTGTCGCGCTTCATCGATCGCGACCTGGCCCGCCGCTTCCTCGATGTCGAGATCGCCGTGGCGCTGGTCGGCGGCCTGTCGGCCCCCGCGCTGTCGCTCGCCTTCGCCCGGCTGACCACCTTCGCCCCCACCCTCTACGGGGTGGTGTTCGCCATCGGGGTCCTGGTCGGGCTCGAGCTGCCGCTGCTCATGCGCCTGCTGGCCGATCAGACCTCGCTCAAGGACCTGGTCTCGCGCGTCCTCAGCTTCGACTACATCGGCGCGCTGGTCGCCTCGCTGCTCTTCCCGCTCCTCTTCGTGCCGCGGCTCGGGCTGGTCCGCACCTCGCTCCTCATGGGCATGCTGAACGCGGCGGTGGCGCTGGGCGGCAGCCTCTTGCTCGCCGACCTGCTCGGCCGGCGCGCCGCCCGCTCGGTCCGCATCCGCGCCGCCGTCGTGCTCCTCTTCCTGACCGCCCTCCTGGTCCAGGCCGACCGGCTGAGCCGATGGTCGGAGGAGGAGCTGTACGCCGACGACATCGTCTTCAGCCAGACCACCCCCTACCAGCGGATCGTGGTGACCAGCGGCCCGGCCGGCTTCCAGCTGTTCTTGAACGGCAACCTCCAGTTCGCCTCGGCCGACGAGTACCGCTACCACGAGGCGCTGGTCCACCCTGCGATGGTCGCGGCCGCCGCGCCGCCGCGACGCGTCTTGATTCTAGGCGGAGGTGATGGCCTCGCCCTGCGCGAGGTGCTCCGCCACCGGCAGGTCGCGGAGGTCACCCTGGTCGACCTCGACCCTGCGATGACCCGGATGGCCCGCCAGCTGCCGCCGCTGGTCGAGCTCAACCGCGGCTCGCTGTCAGACCCGCGGGTCCAGGTGGTCAACCAGGACGCCCTGGTCTGGCTCGACGGCGCGCGCGGCCGCTGGGACGCGGTCGTCATCGACTTCCCCGACCCCAACACCTTCGCGCTCGGCAAGCTCTACACCACCCGCTTCTACCGGCTGGTGCGCGGCGTCCTGGCCCCGGGCGGCGCCGTCGCGGTGCAGGCGACCTCGCCGCTCTTCGCCCGCCGCTCCTTCTGGTGCATCGCCGCCACCCTCGAGGCGGCCGGCTTCCACGTCCACGCCTATCACACTGCGGTGCCCTCGTTCGGCGTCTGGGGCTTCGTGCTGGCGCGCGCCGAGCCGTTCGATCCGCCGCGCACCGCACCGCGCGGCCTCGGCCTGCGCTACCTCGACGACCGCGCGCTGGCCGGCATGTTCGAGTTCCCCGCCGACATGGCCCGGGTCGAGGTGGCGGTCAACCGGCTCGACGACCAGACCCTGGTCCGCACCTACGAGAGCGAGTGGCGGAGGTGGGAGCGCTGATGCTGCGGCCGACCCGCCGCGACGCCCTCCAGGTCCTCCTCGGGCTGCCGGCCGCGGCGACCGCCGCCGCCTGCCGCAGCCGCGGCACCGCGCCACTGCCCGACGGCGAGCTGGCCGGCGGCGCGGAGACCCTCGGCCACGCGCTGCGCGACCTCGAGCCCCCGCCGGCCCCGGACCGGCTCGAGCGCACCAGCGTGGTGGTGGTCGGCGCCGGTGTCGCCGGGCTGGCGGCCGCCTGGCGCCTGGCGCGCGCCGGCCTCACCGGCGTGCGCGTCCTCGAGCTCGACCGCGCAGCGGGAGGCACGGCGCAGAGCGGCCGCTCTCCGGTCAGCGCCTACCCGTGGGGCGCCCACTACATCGTCGCGCCGCTGGCCGACAGCCGCGCCCTCGTCAGGCTGCTCGGCGAGATGGACGCCTTCGAGGGCGAGGACCAGGGCGGCCACCCGATCGTGCGCGAGGAGCTCCGCTGCCGCGAGCCGGAGGAGCGGGTCTTCTTCCGCGGCCGCTGGTACGAGGGCCTCTACCTCCACGCCGGCGCCTCCGCCCAGGACCGCGCCGACCTGGCCGCCTTCGAGCGGGCGGTCGACCGCTGGGTCGCCTGGCGCGACGCGCGCGGCCGCCGCGCCTTCGCCCTGCCGATGGCGCTCGCCTCCGACGACGCCGAGGTCACCGCGCTGGATCGCGTGACGATGGAGGAGTGGCTGGACCGCGAGCGACTCCACTCGCCGCGCCTGCGCTGGCTGGTCGACTACGCCTGCCGCGACGACTACGGGATGCGCGCCGCCGAGACCAGCGCCTGGGCCGGCCTGTTCTACTTCGCGGCCCGCCGCCGCGCGCCGGGCGCCGACAGCCAGCCGGTGGTCACCTGGCCGGAGGGCAACGGGCGCCTGGTCGCGCACCTGGCGGAGGCGGCCGGACCCATCGAGCTCGGCAGCGCGGTCTGCGACCTCGCCCCGGCCGAAGGCGGCGGGGTCGACGTCCTGGTCCGCCGCGCCGACCGGAGCGCCGCCGCCCTGCGCGCCGACCAGGTCGTCTTCGCCGGCCCGCAGATGGTGGCGCGCCGCGTGGTCCGCGCCTATCGCGACGACCCGCCGCCGCACCTCGCCGAGTTCGAGTACGCCCCCTGGATGGTGGCCAACCTCCACCTGGCCGGCCGCCCGGCCGAGCGCATCGACGGATTCCCGCTCGCCTGGGACAACGTCCTCTACGAGAGCGCCGGGCTCGGCTACGTGGTGGCCACCCACCAGTCGGGCCGCGACCACGGCGACACCGTGCTCACCTACTACCGGCCGCTCGCCGACGGCGACCCGCGCCGCGCCCGGCAGCACCTCCTCGCCGCCGAGCGGGCCGACTGGGCCGAGGTGGTGCTCGCCGACCTGGCGCGCGCCCATCCGGGCCTCCGCCAGCAGGTGCGCCGCCTCGACGTCATGCGCTGGGGGCACGGCATGGTCCGCCCGCGCGCCGGCTTCGTCTGGGGCGGCGCCCGGCAGGCCGCGGCCCGCCCGCTCGGCGACATCCACTTCGCCCACTCGGACCTGTCCGGCGTCGCCCTGTTCGAGGAGGCGCTCGATCAGGGCGTGCGCGCCGCCGAGGAGGTGCTCGCCGCGCGCAACCACCCGTTCGAGAGCTGGCGCGGATGAACGGCCGCTGGCTCTTCTCCGCCCGCCTCGACCTGGCGGTCTTCCTCGGCAGCGCTCTGGTCGCGCTGGCGCTGGTCCCGCTCGGTCCCGCCCTCGGCGCCGGCGGCGACACGCCGGCGTGGACCTGGGTGACCGGCGTCCTCCTGGTCGACGTCGCCCACGTCTGGTCGACCGCCTTCGTCGTCTACCTCGATCCGGCCGAACGCGCGCGGCGGGCCGCCTACTGGGCGGTCCCGCTCCTGGCCTACCTGGCCGGCGCGGTGGTGTATGCCGCCGCCGGCGCCGCCGTCTTCTGGCGCGCCCTCGCCTACCTGGCGGTCTTCCACTTCGTGCGCCAGCAGTGGGGTTGGGTGGCGCTCTACCGGGCGCGCGCGAGAGAGCGCGACGGCCGCGCGCTCGACGCCGCCGCCATCTATGCCGCCACCCTCTATCCCCTGCTCTACTGGCACGCCCACCTGCCGCGCGACTTCGCCTGGTTCCTGCCCGGCGACTTCGCCGCGCTGCCGCAATTCCTCGCCAGCGCCGCGCTGCCGGTCTATCTCGCCATCCTCGGCCTCTATGCCGCGCGCGCCCTGCCCGGCTGGCTGCGCGCGCGCCCGGCCAACCCGGGCAAGGACATCGTGGTCGCCACCACCGCCGCCTGCTGGTACGCCGGCATCGTCGCGACCAACAGCGACTACGCCTTCACCGTCACCAACGTGTTCGTGCACGGCGTCCCCTACCTGGCCCTGGTCTACGTCTACACGCGCGCGCAGGGCGGCGGCATCGGCGCGCGCATCGCCGCGGCCGGCCCGCTCGCCTTCCTCGCGACCATCTGGCTCCTCGCCTACGCCGAGGAGCTCCTGTGGGACAAGACGGTCTGGCACGAGCGCGGCTGGCTGTTCGGCGGCGGCGTCGATCTCGCCTCGTGGCACAGCCTGCTGGTCCCGCTCCTGGCGGTTCCCCAGCTCAGCCACTACCTCCTCGACGGCTTCATCTGGCGGCGGCGCGGCAACCCGAAGGTGGCGGCTGCGCTCCGGCTCTAGTGGATCCGGATGTTGTCGAGGTAGCGCATCTCGCCGATGCCGACGTCGTTGTCGTTCTGCTCGAACACGATCGTGACCTCCTTCCCGGCAAAGGTCGCGATCTCGGCGCTCCGCGACACCCAGGTCGGCCCCGACACCACCTCCCAGTCGAGGACCGTCGTCGAGTTGCCGCCCGCGTCGACCACCCGCACGCGCAACGCGCCGTTCTCCGCCGCGCGGGTGTCGAACTTCATCGTCGCGATGTCGTCCGGCAGGTCGACGACGCGGCTCAAGGACGAGTTCGGCACCGCGTCGGGCGCGCCGAAGTCGGAGCCGTCGAGCATGGCGCAGCCTCCCGGGTTGCCCTCGTCGGCCAGGAAGACGGCGTCGTCGTACTCCTTGTCGCCGTGATCCGGGATCCAGCCCTCGAGGTCGAGCTCGAACGTGTAGTCGAGGCCGCTCTCGCGGGCGTCGGGCTGCGGGCGCGCGTCGGCACGAGGGGCCGCGTCGGCGAAGCCGCCGCCGCCGGCGGCGTCCGGCTCGTCCGGGGCCGCGCTGGAGCATGCACCCACCAGGAACAACAAGAGGAGCGCACGCGACGGCATGCCCGAGGAGTGAGCAATGGCCGTGCCGATCCGTCCCGGCCTGCCTCCGCGGTCCTCCGGCCGCCGGGCGCGGCCGACCGCAACGATCCGTTTGCAGGTCACGGCCAGGCACCCCCAGGTGCCACGCGGTCAGGGGCCGGTGGCCGGCGCCGGCGGCGGCGGCGGCGGCGTCGCGCCGGGCGGTGCCATCGGCGGAGGAGGCGGCGGCGCCACCGGTTC
>Ga0111539_10002223_pt1 | contig 25921 bp, 14 predicted proteins | sample RhiMethybrSRZTD1_FD_79667 | JGI IMG/M metagenome (GOLD analysis project Ga0111539, IMG submission 79667) | Populus rhizosphere microbial communities from Tennessee, USA - Rhizosphere MetaG P. TD hybrid SRZTD1 (version 2) (version 2) | ecosystem: Host-associated > Plants > Roots > Rhizosphere >...
CCGGTCCCGCCGCTGCCGCCGCTACCCGTCGTCCCGCCGGTGCCCGCGCTGCCGGTCGTCCCGCCGGTGCCGCCGCTGCCCGTCGTCCCGCCGGTGCCGCCGCTGCCCGTCGCCCCGCCGGTGCCGCCGCTGCCGGTGGTGCCACTCGTCCCTCCCGTGCCCGCGGTTCCGGTCGTTCCGCCGCGGCCCGCGCTGCCCGTCGTGCCGCCGGTGCCGGCGGCGCCGCCCGGGCCGTCCCCGCCGCCGCAGCCCAGGACCAGGCCACCACAGATCGCCACCCGCGCAAGCAACCGACGCGACGCCCAGACCATCAGGCCTTTATTGTTCCATCAGCGAAGCGGAATCACCAGCGTGGTCAGCGAGAAGGCGGGCGCGCTGACCGTGAAGCTCCAGCCCTGCACCGGGATCGCGGCGAGCGACGCCAGGTTCTCCGTCTGCGACGTCCGGTAGACGGCGACCTGAGCGCCGACGACCGGGACCGCGGTGAGGTCGAAGGTGAAGCTCTTCGCGGCGGCGCCGGCGGCGTCGCCGTTGCGGATCACGACGACCAGCGTGGCGCCGTCGCCGGCGGCGAACGCCACCATGTCGGCCGGGGTCACCGCCAGCATCGTCGCCCCTGGACGGATGAAGCGGCTGAAGCCGGCGTGCATGTAGAAACGCTTCAGCGGCGTCCAGGTCTGCTGGCCGTCGCTCAGGCGAATGCTCGCCCACGAATCGGACGGGTCGCCGACCTGCCAGTCCAGCCAGGCCTCCGGCTGCAGGTCGCGAAGGTCGGTGATGATCCGTCCCGCCATGAACATCGCCGCCTCGGTGTTGTTGGCGAGCGTGACGTTGAGAGGACCCGACTCGGATTGCCACAGCTTCTTGTTCTTGCTGGTGGCCAGCATGCGCAGGTTCGGCCGCGAGCCCGCGCCGGCGTTGTAGCTGTGGCCGTTCATCTGCGACATGGCCGCGAGGGTCGCGGCGTCGTAGGTGCGCATGATGTTGTACGCCTCGTCGAGGCTGTTCTCGTCGGAGGCGCCGACGGTGGTCCCGGTCAGGCCCTTGGCCGTGAGGCTGGCGCCCACCGCCTTGATGATCTGCTGCTGGTTGGTACCGCCGAAGTGGCAGCCTTCCTGGCTGCCGTCGGCGGTCCACCAGCTCGCGTTCGGTTCGTTCAGCGGCTCCAGCGTCCGGAAGGTGATCGCGAAGGTGTCCTTGTAGTGCTTCACCACCTCCGTCAGGTAGTCGGCGAAGGCCTCGTACGAATCGTCCTTCAGGTTGTTCGAGCCGTCCGTGTTCCCGGACGCGCAGCCGCTCTTCGTCATCCAGTACGGCGGCGAATTGGAGAACGCTTCGAGGATCGCGCTCGGGTCGCGCTCGACGATGCGCCGCAGGACGTTGCGCTGGTTCGCGTCGGCGTTCCAGTCCCACGTCCCCGCCGCGTTCAGGAAGCCGGGCATCTCGCCCCACTGCCGCATGTGCTCGTGCGCGGGGTTCTCGCCGCCGCCGATGTTGTAGCGGAAGACGTTGTAGCCGAGCCCGGCCTGCGGATCGACCAGCGCGTCCACGACCGCGTTGCGGGCGGTCGCGCTCCACCCACCCACGCGGTTCGCCCACCAGCACAGGCTGGTCCCCCACCCCTCGAACGTCTGGCGGCGCGCCGCCGGATCGATCTTCACCAGCGTCGCGCCGGGCGCCGCCGTGACCGACCCCCGCGGCGCGTCGGAGCCTGCGTCGACGATGCCGGCGCCGGACCCGCCGCCGCGACCACCGCCGGAGCCGCCGCTGCCGGACGCGCCGCCGTCTCTTCCGCCGGCGCCGTCGCCCGCGCCGCCGCCGCTCCCGCCCGCCGCGCTACCGGCGATCCCACCGCCTCCCGCGCCCGCCGCGCTCCCTCCGCTACCGCCGCCTCCCGCGCCCGCCGCGCCTTCGGCGCCGCCCGTCGCGCCGCCGGCACCCGCTGCACCCGCCGCCGCTCCTCCTCGCCCTCCGGCGCCGCTCGCGCCGGCACCGCCACCACCCGCTGCCCCGGCTCCTCCGTTGCTGCGACCGCCACACCCGCTCGCCGCGAGCAGCACGATGGCGACGAGCGACAGCGTCCGCATCGTAAGAAAGGTTAACTCAATACGGGCAGCCGTTCTGGGTGCAGTTCGTGTTCGCGCACTGGGCGAGGGGTGCAAATGCCGCCACCCCGCCGGAGTTCATCGCAATGCACTGGTTGAGCGTCATGGTGCACGCCGTCGCGCACTGCCAGATCGGATTGCACGCCGCGTTGCCCATACACGTCGTGACCTGGCTGGCGCAGCTCGTCTGCGCACAGGCGACGCACATCTGGCAGTTGGCGCCCGAGCCGCCCGCCGTGCCCGTGCTGCCAGCGCCACCGCCGCGACCCGCCGCGCCGCCGCCACCACCGCCGGTAGCGTTCGTTCCGCCGGCGCCGGCGGTACCCGTGCCACCCCCGGAGCCCGCCGTGCCGCTGGATCCGGCGTCATTGCCGGAGCTGCTGTCGCCGCAGGCGACGAACACGAGCGAGAAGGAAGACAGGATCAGGGCCGCGGCCCACTTCGAAGCGTTGCTCATGCGCGCAGAATAACGAAGGCAGTCCGCGAGCGCGAGCGCTAGTCGCTCCGCGCCGCAGGCGCGGTGTGCGACTATTGTTTTTTCAGGTAGCCGCACTCCCGCGCTCCGCGCGGGAGCGGCTAGTAGCCGACGCGATCGGTGTACGTGAACAGTGTCGTGCCGTAGCTGCCGCCCCACTGGTAGCCGTAGCGGCGCTCGGGCTCGATGTCCATGATGTCGTATTGCTTCCCGGTGCCGGGCGGGTTGTCCGTCGGCAGTCGGCCGCTGAAGAAGCCCACGTCCTGATCCAGGTCGTAGAACCGGTACCACATCGTGCTGCCCGACCTCGCCTGGATCGGGTTGTAGTTGTCGTCGGTGCTGCTCGACGGGCGGCTGACGTAGGCGGTGTTCGCGACCCTGACGTTGCTGCTCTTGAACCAGGCGATGCCGGACTGGGCGGCGGCTTTGACCTCCGGCGTCTGCGGCTGCGACATCAGGAACGCGATGACGCCGACCGACTCCTGGCCGCTCTTCGACGGCAGCTCGTACGAACGCGCGCCCCGCGGCACGTACGACGTCGGATCGTGCTGGGCGCACCAGACGGTCTTGATCCCACCCTGCACGATCTGGGACCTCAAGATGAAGTCGATGCCCTTGGTGATGGCGGTCGAGATCCGGGTCAGCTGGTCGGCGGTGAAGATGTCGCCAGCGAGGGGCGTCTTCTGCGCCCTGGCGAGATCCAGCATCGCCAGCACGCGCACCATCGCGTTGTCGTTGAACGTGATGTAGTTCGAATACGAGCTGCCGGCGCGCGCGGGATAGACCTGCGGAAACCCGCCCGTCGACGACTGCATCGTCAGAAGGAAATCCATCGCCTTGCGCGCGGCATCCCGGTATTTCGCCTCGCTGCTGCGCCGGTACACGTCGGCCAGGAACATCGCCTCGGTCACCGTGCCGTTGTTGTCGATGGTCCCGATCTCGACGTTGTTCGCGCCGTACCAGTCCGAGCGCGCCGCGGTTCCGTTCCACGGCACCGCGTAGAACGCCTTGTCGCGTTTGAAGAAGCCCCCGTGGGGCATCTGCCAGGTGATGATGTTGTCGGCGAGCGTCTTGTCCGCCGCCAGCTTGGCGGCGTCCCCGCTGACCGTGCTGAGCCACGCGGTGTACGTCGTCACGAGGCCGTTCACCGGATTGCCGGTCTGATCCAGTGTGATCGCGGCCGTGCCGCCCGTCCCACCGGCGCCGCCCGTCGCGGTTCCGCCCGTTCCGGTCACGCCGCCGGTGGCGTTCGTGCCGCCGGCGCCGCCGCGCCCGCCGCTGCCGCTCGCGCCGGCTGAGCCCGCCGCGCCGGCGCTCCCGCCGCTGCCGGACGAGCCGCCACGCCCCGCCGCACCGCCCGTCCCCGTCACACCACCCGCACCGGCCGCGCCGCCTGTCCCCGTCGCGCCGCCACGGCCGCCGCCCGCGGCACCGCCCGCCCCGGTTGCACCGCCTGTCCCCGCCGCGCCGCCCGTCCCGGTCGTGCCGCCCGTCCCGGTCGTGCCAGCCGTCCCGGTCGTGCCACCCGTCCCGGTCGTTCCACCCGCGCCCGTGGCACCACCCGTGCCGGCGCTCGCGCCAGCGGTTCCGGTCGTGCCGCCGGCCGTGCCGCCTGTCCCGGCCCCCGGACCGTCGGAGCCGGAGCATCCGGTGGCAACCAGGGCCGCACCCAGGAGGAGAGCCAGCGTCCGCTGCATCATCATGGTCAGTGTCATTGTCGCGTCGAAACGGGTCGCGCGGCTACTGGCTGTAGCTGGGCGTCCAGCCCGGGAAGATGTTCGCGATCGTGTAGCTCGCGGCCTGGCTGGCGGTCAGCTGATACGACGACCGTGACGCGGTGTTCGCGCCCGCGCCGGTGCTCTGGTACTCGTGGAAGCGCGCGTTCTGCGGCTGGTTGTCGGACATCGGCACGAACCCGGCGGCGACGATGTGCGCGCCCAGCTCGGCGCGCAGGAACGCCGCGAAGCCGTCGGCGCCCCACGGCCGTCCCAGCCCCACGGAGTTCGCGCGCACGCCCGACGCCGCCGTGAATCGCCCGCCCAGAAACACGATCCCGTAGGCCGCCCCGATGTCGGTGTTGGGCGCGCTCACCGCGCTTCCGCCCTCGACGTTGCGGACCTCGCAGTTGTCGAGCACCGCCGTCGCGCCGCCGAAGACGTAGTCGGTGTTGCCCTGGACGTAGCAGTTCCTGAAGTACTGACTGCCGCTGTGCGTGTACAGCGTGTCCTGGTAGCCGACGAAGCGGCAGTTCAAGAACTGCTGGCGTTGCCCGGTCGTGCGCAGCGCGACCGCCTGCGAGCCCGTTCCGTAGCTGTTCTGGATGGTGAGGTTCGCGGCCGAGAAGTCGTTCGCGCTGATCAGCACGCTGGCGCTGCCGCTGGTGCTCATCACCGTGGCGCTCGCGTCATTGTAGGTGAGGATCGTGGTCGTCGCGCCGGCGCCGACCAGGCACAGGTTGCTGCGGCTCGCGATCGTCAGCTTCTCCGTGTACGTCCCCGCCTTGATGTCGATGCGAATGTGCGCGGCGCTGCCGCTGGCGATCGAGTTGACCGCCGCCTGCACGGTCGTGAACTGACCGCTGCCGTCCTTCGCCACGGTGATCGTCTGCGCGATCCCCGGCGGACAGAGCGCCGAACTGCCGCCGCCCGCCGCGCCGCCGGTCCCGGCGCCGCCGCCCGTGCCGCCTCTTCCTCCAGCGCCCGCGCCGCCGGTGGCCGTCGCGCCGCCGCGCCCGGCGTTCGCACCGCCGGTGCCCGCGCCGCCGCCACCACCGCCCCTGCCACCCGCGCCGGCCGCGCTTCCGCCTCGGCCGCCCGCGCCTGTCGCGCCGCCCGAACCCGCGGCGCCGCCCGTACCCGTCACGCCGGCCGTGCCGGTCGTTCCGCCCGTCGCGGTCGAACCGCCGGCACCGGCCATCCCGCCGCCCGTGCCCGTCACGCCGGCCGTGCCCGCGGCGCCGCCGGTTCCGGTGACGCCTGCCGCGCCGGTGACGCCCGCCGCGCCGGTGATGCCGGCCGTGCCCGGCGCACCACCGCCGCCGCTCCCCGCGCTGCCCATCGCGTCCCCGCCTTCACCGGCGGCGCCCATCGCGCCGCCCGCGCCGGACGGATCCGTCGCATCGCCGGCCGCGCAACCGATCGTGACCGACGAGACGACGAGCAGGCTCGCGAAGACGCGTATCGCGGCGCGCATCAGTTTCCGAGCTCCGCACGCGGACCCGCGCAGCGCCGCACCAGCGCCTCGGCGTCGGCCGCCGAGTCGAGCGTGTACGAATAGAACGTCCCCGGATCGAAGAACGAGAACGTCGTCCCCGTCGACTCGCGCATGCCGGTGGTGCTGCGGTAGACGTTCCCGGTCGCGACCAGCGTGCCGGTGTCGTAGTAGTGGGGGTCCTTCACGCCGACGAAGGTGCTGTTCTGCAACACCATGTTGGTCCCGCCGCGCGCGTAGTTGCCGTAGCTGGTGCAGTTCTCCAGCAGGTTGTTGAAGAGGTGGGCGCGCAGAACGTTGTCGGTGCTGGGGTTGCGCTGGGTGGTGTCGTGGATCCAGTTGTGGTGGATCGTCATCTGCGCGGTCACGTTTTCGGTCCAGCCGATGCCGAACGCCTTGTTGTGGTTCTCGAGGACGTTCCACGAAACGGTCAGGAAGGTGGTGTCCATGCGGCTGTCGATCATCCCGTCGCCGAGGTGAATGAAGCGCACGTGGTCGATCCAGACGTGGTTGGCGGTGTCCATCTGGACGCCGTCGCGATCGCCGCCCTCGTCACCGCCCGCGTCGTATTGGCCTTCGATGAAGCTGTCGCGGATGGTCAGGTTGCGGACGATGACGTTGTGAACGCCGCTGGCCAGGAAGAAGCCGCCCATCACGATCGTCGCGCTGGCGCCGGCGCCGATGATGGTCTTGTCCGACGCCACGCGGATCTCCTCGAACGGGTTGAACGTCAGCGTCCCCATCACGCGGCAGACGCGCGGCCCGGTGGCGGTCGCGCAGGCGCGCAGCTCCGCCTGCGTCGTGACCGTGGTCGGCGCCGTCGTGCCGCCGCCCGTCGTGCCGCCCTCGCGCGTCGCGAAGCCGATCAAGGTCAGCGGGCAGCCGCTGCTGCCGCTGCTGCCGCTGCTGCCGCCGGTCGCGCCGCCGGCTCCGCCCCGACCAGCGGCGCCCGCGCCGCCGGTTCCGGAGATCCCGCCGCCACCAGCACCGCCACGGCCCGCTGCCCCAGCTTGACCGCCGGCGCTTCCGCCGATCGACGTGCCCGCCGCGCCACCTCGGCCCGTTCCTGCCGCGCCGCCCGTCCCCGGCGCGCCGCCCGTCCCCACGGTGCCGCCCGTGCCTGCCGCGCCCGTCGTCCCTGCGACGCCGGTCGTGCCCGCGGCGCCCGTCGTGCCCGCCGCGCCCGTCGTGCCCGCCGCGCCCGTCGTGCCCGCCGCGCCGATCGTGCCGCCCGTGCCGCCCCTGCCCGTCGCACCACCCGGGCCGGTGGCGCCGGCCATGCCCGCCATGCCGCCCGTGCCCGTGGCGCCGCCCGGCCCATCCGCGCCGCCCGTTCCTCCTCCCGAGCCATCAGGGTCCGCGCATCCCACGAGCGCGATCAGCGCGCCCCCGACAATCGATAGTCTCCGTATCGGCATTTTTGGCATCGCGTCGGGGGTGAATGCGGCGCAACCAGCGAGATTGATCGAAAAATCGATGCCGGGATGAGCCGATCCTGGGATCGTTTTCCACTGATCGTTTGGGCGTCGCCGCCACATTGATCAGTGGGAAACTTCATGCCGATGCGCAGCGTCTGCCTCAGGGTCGCCTTCGTCCTTTCATTCTCGGCCTGTGCCGGGCAGGAGATGCCGGGTGACGGGACCGGCGGAACCACGGGTCCAGGAACGGCCGGCACGAACGGGACCGCCGGGACATCGGGGAGCGCCGGCAACGGCGCGGCCGCCGGCAACGGCGCCGCGGGCTCCAGCGCGGGCAGCGGCGCCGGCGGCACGAGTGCCGGCGCGGCCGGCAGCACCGGCACCGCGGGCAGCACTGGCAACGCCGGCAATACCGGCGCGAGCGGCAGCACCGGCGCCGGCGGTAACGCGGGTACGGGCGCCGGCGCCGGCAGGGGCGGGAGCACCGGCACCGGCGGCAGCACCGGCGGTGGCGGCAGCACCGGCGGCAGCGCCGCGGGTCGAGGCGGAAGCGGCACCGGTGGCGGCGCCGCCGGCGCCGCGGGCGCGGCAGGCGCGATCGGAACGGGCGGTCGCGGCGGCACCGGCGCCGCGGGCGCGGCGGGCGCGATCGGAACGGGCGGTCGCGGCGGCACCGGCGGCAGCGGCGCCGGCGGAACCGGCGTCAGCAACGTCTCGAAGCTGATCGGCTTCGCCACGCTGAACGGCGGGACCACCGGCGGCGGCGCCGGCCAGACGGTGACCGCCTCGACATACGCCGACCTGAAGTCCTACGCGGAGAGCTCCACCGCCTACGTCATCATGGTGTCGGGCACGATTTCGAACGGCGCGAACGGCGGCAAGATCAGCGTCAAGTCGAACAAGTCGATCATCGGTGTCGGCAGCACCGCTTTCCTGAACGGCGTCGGCATCGACATCAACAACGCCAACAACATCATCATCCAGAATCTGCGCATCTCGCTGATCGGTGTCACCACGCGCACGGATACGGCGGGTGTGTACTCATCGACGGGCGACGAAGGCATGCCCCAGATCCTGGTGAACGACGGCGACGCGATCGGCATCCAGGGAACGAGCAAGAACATCTGGATCGATCACTGCGAGCTGTTCGCGGAGAACCCCGACACGCAGACCAACAAGGATCTCTACGACGGGCTGATCGACGTCAAGGGACAGACGGGCTTCATCACCATCTCGTGGAACTACCTCCACGATCAGCACAAGGGCGGCCTGGTCGGCTCGTCGGACACCGACCTCTTCGCGGACCGCAAGATCACCTACCATCACAACTACTACAACAAGGTGAAGCTGCGCGTTCCGATGTACCGGGGCGCGGTCGGCCACTTCTTCAACAACTACGTCGTGGGCGCGACCGACGCGTCCGAGATCAGAGCGGGCACGTGCGTTCGGGTCGAGAAGAACTACTACGAGGCCCTGCACTTCTCGATCTACACGACCTCCGATTCGGAAGGCAGCACGGAGAGGATCGACAACGTCGAGGTCAGCCGCACCACCCGGGCCTATCCGCCCAACTGCACGGCCGCCATCCCGTACGTCTACTCGGATGTGCTGACCGCCAATACCAATGAGGTGAAGACGGCCGTTCCGCCGGCCGCGGGCGTCGGAAAGATCTAGCTCGGCCCTGCGGGCCGGTGTGTGTCCGCGTGGGGAAACGTCGTGTCGATCAGCGGCACGCGCGATTTCAGTACTGGGCGAGACGTACGGTTTCACGATAATGTCGAAGGGTGTCTACCCTCGACCAACGTCTGAGGGCGTCGTCTGGGTCTGCGGCGCGCTTCTGCGCAACTCTGTCGATCGCGGGCGTTGTCCTGATCGGTGCGACGCTGGTGACGCGGCCCGCGCTGGCCGACAACGATCGCGAGGTCGGCAAGATCACCCTGCTGAATCGCAAGGCACTGGAGGCCTACCAGCACCTCGAGTTCGAGACCGCGATGCGGCTGCTGAACGAGGCGCTCGATCAGTCGGAGCGCGCCGGCCTGACCCAACACCCGATCCGAGCGCGCACGTTCGTGACGCTGGGGATCGTCTCGCTGGGCGGGTTCAGGCAGCGGGACCAGGCGGTCAAGTACTTCCGCAGGGCGCTGCAGATCCAGCCGGAGGTGCGGCTCAGCCCCGGGCTGGCCAACCCCGACATCCAGGCGGCGTTCGACGAGGCGATCGCCGGGCTGAGCACGCCGGGTGGCGATGATCTGCCGCCCGAGAAGGCCCTGGTTCACGAACCGGTGCGGGTGGGAGAGGCCGACAAGCCGGTGCCGATCCTCGTCGTGCCGGACAAGGATCTGGAGGCGAGCTCGTTGGTGCTGCGCTACCGGGCCTCGACGGCCTCAGCGTTCACGGACATGGCGATGAAGAAGGGGTCGTCGGGCGGCTTCGAGGCGGCGATCCCGGTGTCGGCGACGGCCGGGGAGCACGTGGCGTATTTCATCGAAGCCCGCCGGGCCAACGGCTCGGTGCTGGTGGGCCGCGGCACCGCGGCGGATCCGATCGTCGTCGCGCTGGCCAGGCCCACGACGCCGGTCGTGGCGGGCGTCGTGCAGACCGGCGCCTCCCGCCCCGCCGCGTCCGACAAGCGGCTGTTCGTCGCGATCCTCGGCGGGACCGGGTTCGGGTGGGCGAGCGGAACGGGCGAGGCGACGCTGGGCAAGGTCGAGTCGCCGGGCGTCGACTGGACGGTCATGGGGCAGGTGGTGCCCGAGATCGGCTACCTCGTCACGCCGCGGTTCATGATCGGCGTCCAGGGCCGCATACAGCTGGTGAGAGGCGCGACGCCCTATCAACCGTCGGACCCGGTGGGCGACGAGTGCGGAACCGACAAGATCTGCGCGCCCTACACCGGCGCGTTCGCGGGCCTGCTCAAGGCCACCTTCTTCCTCGCCGATCCGAGCAGCGCGTTTCAGCCCTTCCTCTCGCTGTCGGCAGGCGGCGGTACCATCCGCCACGTCTCGAGGGTCATATCGGAGCAGACCTGTGGACCGAGGGGTGACTCTCCTTGCGTCGACACCGTCGCCGGCGGACCGGTGCTGTTCGGGCCCGGTGTCGGGTTTCGCTATGACCTGGCGGACGCGGTCGGCATCGTCGCGCAGATCGGCGGGCTCGTCGGCGTCCCGAACTTCACCGCCAACGCCGACCTGAACCTCGGCCTCGCCTTTCGCCTCTGACCCGTTCGCTTAACGGGCCTCGGGCTTCGGGCCTCGGACCTCCGGTGAGTTGAGAGAGGTCACGAGCGCAGCCCTATTCGGCCGGGGCGGCAAATGTTCCGCCGGAGGTCTGAGGTCCGAGGCCCGAGGCCCTTAACCCTAGTTGTCGCCGTATTCGTCGCTGAGCTCGTAGTGCTGCTTGAGCTCGTGGCCCGGCGCGACGGTCACCTGCTGAACGCGTTCGAGCTTGAGGTCGCGCCGCTTGAGGGTGAGCTTGTGCCCGCCGCAGCTGACCGGATAGTGCACGACCGGCGTTCGCTGGCCGGTGTCCTTGCCGTCGATCCAGAGCTCGCTCCACGGGAACGACGCGATCGACATCAAGCAATCCCGCGGTTGCTCCGCGGCGCTCGGGACCACGGCGGCGGGCGGGCCCGGCCGCGCCTCCTTGTTCGACGCCACGGCGCGCGCATGCGCCGCCGCGCCGCGCGTGTGCGGCGGCGCCGGCGCGCGCTTCGGCTCTTCGATCGGCCCGGCCAGCAGCTCGGCGCGCACCGACTTGTCGAGGTCGGGGATGACCTTGTAGGTGATCGACGCGTGGCCGTCCTTCTCGAACCGGAACGAGATCACCTCGCTGCCCTGCGGGATCTCGATCGTCAGCGGCGTGCGGCCCAGCGCCTCGCCCGAGTCCGCCCGGAAGACCTTCGCATCTTGCGGCGTCGAATCGAGCGAGATCTTCACGATGGCCTTGGCCGGTGGCGGCGGCGGGTCCGACGGCGGCTCCGGCGCGGGCGGCGCCGGCAGGTGGGCGCCGGCCGGCGCGACGGTCGGCTCGTCGGGGGCGACCGCCCACGGCGGGTGAGCGAGCACGACGACCGCGACGACGACGCCTGCCACCACGCCCAGCGCGCCCCACTTGCGCCGGCCGACGCGCCGCCGGGCGGACGCGCTGCCGACCGATAGCGAGTTGACGAACGCGTCGTCGAGAACCGCGTCGGACGAGAGCGGTTTGGTGGTGTTGCTCGCGGACGGGCTGAACCCGATCGGCGACGGCGTCGGGCTCACGCTGCCGCTCTGGTGCAGGATCGGGCCCAGGCTGCCGCTCTGGTTCAGGATGGGGCCAGGCGTGAGGGGCAGCCGGACGTCGCCGGTGCGCGACGGACCTTGCGGGAACAACGAGACGAGCAGCTTGCGCGGCTCGTGGGGCGACGCCCGCAGCTCGAAGAGCAGCTTCTCCAGATCCTCCGCCATCTCGCCGGCGGTCAGGTAGCGCGCCTCGCGGTCGCGCTGGAGGGCGCGCATCACCACGCGATCGACGTCGGGCGACACCTGCGGGTTCAGCGTCGACGGAAGCGGAACCGGCGCCTCGAGGACCATGCGCGCGCCGTTGTATTCGTTGGTGGCCTTGAACAGCCGGCGCCCGGTCAGAAACTCGTGCAGCACGACGCCGACCGCGAAGATGTCGGAGCGGCTGTCGACCGGTTCCATCCGGATCTGCTCCGGAGACATGTACGAAACCTTGCCCTTCATCGTGCCGGCCTGCGTGTGCGTCTCGCGCAGCTCCTCGGTGACGCGGGCGATCCCGAAGTCGAGGATCTTCACGGCGCCGTGGAACGAGACGATCAGGTTCGACGGCGAGATGTCGCGGTGGATGATCCCCAGAGGTTGTCCCGTCGCCGACTGCAGCGAGTGCGCGTAGTTCAGCCCGAGGCAAACCTGGCGCACGATGTCCAGCGTCGCGGCGACCGGCGCCACCTGACCCAGCTCGTGCAGCTTCGCGCGCACAGCGGACATCGTCTGGCCGTTGACGTGCTCCATCGCGATGAAGAAGCTGTCCTCGATCGCGCCGAACTCGAAGATCTGGACCAGGTTCGGATGCGACAGCAGTCCGCACAGCTTGGCCTCGTCGACGAACATCCGGACGAACGCCCGATCCTGCGAAAGGTGAGGGAGCATTCGCTTGATCACCAGCTGACGCTGGAATCCCTCCGGTCCTATCGCGACCGCGAGAAACACCTCAGCCATGCCGCCAGCGCCGATTCGGTCAAGTAGGTAGTACTTTCCGAACGGCTTAGCGCCTGGCAGAGGAGTAGCTTTTTCCTCGGCCCCCACCATCACAATCGTAAAACGATCTCGGCTGAAGAGCTACGGCTCTACAGTCTCTCCCCACGTTTGGTGGGGTGGGCACCGACCTGCTCGCACCTGCAACGACCCCGAGCCGCACCGCGCGGCTATTCGTCGACGTCCGAGCCCTTGAGCTCGTATTGGCGTCTGAACTCGCGGCCCTCGTTCAGCGTCACGTTTTCGATCTGACTGATCCTGAGATCGCGCCGCTTGAACTCGAGCTTGTGGTTGCCGCAGGCGACCGGCAGATCGACGACCGGCGTGTGCTGGCCGGTGTCGGAACCGTCGATCCAGAGCTGCGACCACGGGTAGGTGCCGACGGTGATGCGGCACTGCCCCGTTCCAGGCGCCGACGGCGTGTCCGCGACGGCACGGCCCGCGGCGGCGGGCCCCTTGCCGGCGCCCGCGCCGTGCGGCCGCGCCCGCGCGGGCGATTTGCGCGCGCTGCCGGCCTCGCTGGGGGGCGCGGGCGGGTCCAGCGTGTCCAATTCGGTCGGCGCCGGGTCCGGGATCGCGGCCGCCGCCGCTCCGTCAGCGACCGCCGGCGGGGGCACCCCGGCGACAGGTTCGGACGGCGCTGCCGAAGGAGCCACGACGGGCGCGTTGCGGGCAACGGTGTCGGCGGGCGGTCTCGCCGAGGCGCTGTCGAGCGGCGGCCGGCGCGTGCGCGACGCGACGCCGACGACAATCGCGACGATGACCAGGACGCTCGCCACGATGGCGCCGATCACCGGCAGGCGGCGGCGCGGCACGTTCACGATCGTCGGCTCGTGACGCTGGGCCACGCTCTTCAGCTGCTGAGGTCCGGCGACGACGGTCAGCTCATCATTGGCCGCTTCGCGCTTGGCGGCGGCAGCGATCGCGGGCAATTCGGTGCTCTCGCGGAGGACGGCCGCCATCCCCGAGGGCAGCGCGGAGACCGCCGTCGTCTCCTCGGTGTCGGTGGCCACCGGCACCGGCGCGGCTGCGTCGGCGCCGCGCGTGGGCGCGACCTCGCGGGTGGGCAGCGTGGCGGTCCAGCGCAGGTGCACCGCCAGCTCGGACACCGACGGGAATCGATCCCTCTTGTTCTTGGCGAGGCCGCGCGACACGACGCTCTCGAGCTCGGCGGGCAACTCGGGACGGTAGCGGTGGATCGGGACAGGCCGCGCGTGGACGATCTGGTAAGCGACCGAGGCCAGCGTTTCGCCCGCAAACGCCTTCTTGCCGGTCAGCATCTCGTAGATGATCGCGGCCAGCGAAAACTGGTCCGACGCCGCGTCCAGCTCGTCGCCCTTCCCCTCGGCCTGCTCGGGGGACATGTACTGCGGCGTCCCCATCACCGCGGCCATCCCCGTGATCTTCTGGGAGATGGAGGCAATCTTGGAGATACCGAAGTCGAGGACCTTGATGCGCTCGCTCTGGCCGCCCGTCCCCTGCATGACGAAGACGTTTTGCGGGTGCATGTCGCGGTGAACGACGCCCCGCAGGTGCGCGGCGGTCAGCGCCGCGCTGATCTGATCGGTGATGTCGACGACGCGCTGGAGCGGCAGCGGACCGGTGCGGGCCAGGACCTTCCCCAGCGATTCTCCGTCGAGGTATTCCATCACCAGATAGGCCGAGCCGTCCGGCAGGGTGTTGAAGTCGACGACGGAGACGATCGCGGGATGCCGCAGCAGGGAGGTGACCTGCGCTTCGCGCATGAAGCGCGGCAGCGCCTCGGGATGATCGCGCACGCCGGGATGGAGAAACTTCACGGCGTAGCGGTGGGCCAGGCGTTCGTGGGTGGCCTCGTAGACCTCTCCCATCCCGCCGCTGCCGATGCGGCGCACGATTCGGTACGTGCCGCCCAATAGCGTACCTGGCTCTACACCGGCACCGGCCATCATTGCGGTCACGATTCTAATGGGGGCGAACGGCCGGTTTCAACGACGCGCGCTCCCCTGATTGACGCGCGGACGCACATCGCACGTGTCGGCAAAAACATACGTTGTCAAGCCGGCCGGAACTCTGCCGATATCAGGAGCAGCCGCTGCGTCGGTTGGGTCGACGCGCGGTCAGGGGCCTTCCGACCCATATGCACCTCTTCGCTCGCGATTTTCTTGCAGCGCCGCCACGGCGTCTCGTCCGGTCTACCCGGGCGCTGGGCACGTTGGTGAGCCTGCTGACGTTGAACACCCTCGCCTGCGGGCCCGAGCTGGGCACCAGGCGCGACAGCGGCGGCGCGGGCGGCGAAGGGGGTGCGGGATCGACGGGCGGCGGCGACGGCGGCACCACCGGAACCGGCGGCGACGGCGGCGACACCGGCGGACCCGGCGGCTCGGGCGGCGACGCCGGCGGCGCCTCGGCGAGCGGCGGCACGGGTGGGGGCGCCACGGGCGGCGCGGCGGGTATCGCCGTGGACGCCGGCACCGGCGCTCGCGACGGTGCGGTCGAGGTCGTCCCACCGCCGCCCCCGCTCAAGAGTGTGGCCGCGCGGACGGGCCGCCTGATCGGCGCCGCCCTGTCGGCCAGCCACCTGTCCGACCTGATCTACGCCAGCACGGCCGCCAACCACCTCAGCTCGGCCACGCCCGAGAACGAAATGAAGTGGGACGCCACCGAGCCGACCCGGAACGTCTTCACCTTCGAGCGCGGCGACGCAATCGTCGCGTTCGCCGCCGAGCACGGCATGCAGGTCAGGGGACACACGCTGGTCTGGCACTCCCAGCTGCCATCCTGGGTTTCCAGCATTCAGGACGGCACCGACATGCGGTCGGCGATGATCAATCACATCACGCAGGTGGCCCTGCACTACCGCGGCAAGGTCGTCGCCTGGGACGTCGTCAACGAGGCCGTGACCGACGGCGGTCAGGGGCTCCGCGCCACACCCTTCTCGCAGTGGATCGGCGCGCGCTACATCGACGACGCGTTCATCGCCGCCCGCGCCGCCGATCCGGACGCCCGCCTCTACTACAACGACTACGGCGCCGAAGGCAGGAACGCCAAGGCGGACTACGTCTACAACCTGGTCCAGGGAATGCTCGCGCGCGGCGTCCCGATCAACGGCGTCGGGCTACAGATGCACACCGGACCGTCCGACGCTTCACCGTCGGCGGCCGATGTCGCGTTCAACATGCAGCGTCTGGCAGCCCTCGGCCTCGAGGTCGTCATCAGCGAGATGGACGTCCAGATTTGCTCTAGCGACCTGGACGCCCAAAGCAGGAGGTTTCACGACATCATCGCACGTTGTGTGGCCCAGCCGGCCTGCAAGGCGGTCACTGTGTGGGGTGTGCCGGACAAGTACTCCTGGCGAAACGGGCAATCCTGCGCCGCACCTCGACCTTTGCTGTTCGATGACGATTACGTCGCAAAGCCCGCGTTCGCCGGTGCCGTCGACGCGTTTCTGGGGATATAGGCAATAGGGCAACACGGCAACACGGGATGAACAGAATGTTTTGCAATGAGCCAAAAATGAAAGTAGCGGCCTCTTTTTAGGAGGAAGACAATGAACCGCATGCGGAATATCTCCTCGCGCTCAACTGGTGTTCGAATTCTGGCCCTCGCCTCCATGTTCTCCATCTTCGGATTGGCGGCATGTAGCGACGACGGGAGTGGCCTCCCGGGCACCGGCGGATCGAGCGGCGGGAAAGGCGGTTCAGGCGGAAGAGGCGGCACCGGCGGCGGCGCGGCCGGCCGCGGCGGCACCGGCGGCAGCACCGCGGGAGTCGGCGGCACCGGCGGCAGCAGCGCGGGAATCGGCGGCACCGGCGGAGCAGCCGGCACCGGCGGTAGCGGCGGAGCGGCCGGCGCCGGTGGAACGGCCGGCACCGGTGGAGCGGCCGGTACCGGTGGAGCGGCCGGTACCGGTGGCGGAGCCGCGGGCATCGGCGGCGTCACCGGAACAGGCGGCGGCGCGGGTGCGGGCGGCGTCGCCGGAACAGGCGGCGGCGCGGGAGCGGGTGGCGTCGCCGGAACGGGCGGAGCCGCGGGCACGGGTGGCGACGGCGGCAGCGCCGGCGGCGCCGGCGGCGGCACCACGGACGGGGGCGACGGACCGGCGGGCGCGGCGAACGGCGCCCCCTGTACGGCGGCAGCGGATTGCGCGAGCGGCTCGTGTGTCGACGCCGTCTGCTGCGAGGCCGCGTGCGCCGGCAACTGTTCGGCGTGCGTGAACGCCAAGACCGGCCAGGCCGATGGTCTCTGCCGTCCGGTCACCAACGGCACCGACCCCGACAACGAGTGCGGGCAGGAAGCGACATCCACCTGCGGGCGCGACGGCCAGTGTGACGGCGCCGGCGCGTGTCGCGCGTGGGCCGCCGGCATCACCTGCGTGCTCGAAACGTGCAGCGGGACGACGTACACGCCCACCCGCGTCTGCAACGGCGCGGGGACCTGCCTGACCGTCACGACCTCGTCGTGTGGCAACTACGGGTGCGGCGCCATGACCTGCAAGACGACGTGCGTCTCGAACAACGACTGCGCGCCGAACAACTTCTGCTCCGCGACGGGCACCTGCGTCGGACAGAAGGCGAACGGCGCGTCCTGTGTCGCCGCCGACGAATGCGCGAGCGGCTTCTGCACCGACGGCGTCTGCTGCGTCGAGGCGTGCGGCGGCGGCTGCCAGGCCTGCTCGAACGCCAAGACCGGTCAGAACAGCGGCCTCTGCCTGCCGGTCACGGCCGGCACCGATCCCGACAACGAATGTCCGCAGGACGCGGCGTCCAGCTGCGGGCTGGACGGCCAGTGCAACGGCGCCGGCGCGTGCCGCTACTGGGGGACCACCACCACCTGTGTCGGTGAATCGTGCCTCGGCGCGACGCATACGCTCGCCCGGACTTGCAACGGATCGGGCACCTGCCAGGCGGCGAGCACCGAGGCGTGCAGCCCATACGTGTGCGGCACCTCGGCGTGCAAGACGTCTTGCACCTCCGCGCTCGACTGCATGTCGGGCTTCTTCTGCTCGTCGGCGGGCAACTGCACGACGGTGAAAGCAAACGGCGCCGCCTGCGGCGCGCCCGACGAGTGCTCGAGCAACTCCTGCATGGACGGCGTCTGCTGCGAGTCCGGGTGCGCGGGCGGCTGCTTCGCCTGCTCGGCCGCCAAGACCGCCCAGCCTAACGGCCTTTGCCGTCCGATCGTCGGCGGCACCGATCCCGACAGCGAGTGCACCCAGGACTCGGCGCTGTCGTGCGGGAACGATGGTTTCTGCGACGGCGCGGGCGCGTGCCGCAAGTACGTGGCGGGCAGCACCTGCGTCCCCGAATCGTGCAGCGGCTCGACGTACACGTCCGCGCAGATGTGCAACGGCGCGGGCACGTGCGGGGCGTCGACCACGAGCCAGTGCGGCGCGTACGTGTGCGGCGCGACGTCGTGCCTGACGACGTGCGCGACGAACGCCGACTGCGCGACCGGTAACTACTGTCTGGCGGGCGCGTGCATCCCGCAGGAAGGCAACGGCACCGCCTGCACGGGAGCCGGCCAGTGCGGCAGCGGTTTCTGCGTCGACGGCGTCTGCTGCAACAGCGCCTGCGGCGGCACCTGCCAGACCTGCGCGCAGGTCGGCAGTATCGGGACCTGCATGGCCGCCGACGCGGGGAGCGATCCGCGCATGGAGTGCGATCCGAGCGCCGCCACCACCTGCGGCAACGACGGCTCCTGTGACGGTGCGGGGGCCTGCCGCAAGCACGCCGCCGGGACCGTCTGCCTGGCCGCCGGGTGCAGCAGCGCCGCCGTGCACACGGCGTCCACCTGCGACGGCACGGGCACGTGCGTCGCGGGCACGACCACATCGTGCGGCGCGTACCAGTGCGACGGGGCGGGCGTGGCCTGCCAGACGACGTGCACCACCGACGCCAGCTGCACCGGGTTCTGCGCCGCCGCCGCGTGCGTCGCGACGCCGGTCAACCTCGCAGGCAACGGCGACGTCGAATACGGGACCACCAACGGCTGGTCGACGAACGGCGGCACGCTCACCCTCCAGAGCACCGTGGCCCACACCGGCACGTACAGCGCCTCCGCCACGGCGCGTACCGCGAACTTCAACGGGCCCGCTTACGCGATACCGACCGGCGCGGGTTCCTACACCATCAGCGCCTGGGCGATGCAGAACGAGAACACGACCCAGACCGTGGCGCTGCAGGTCAATCAGAGCTGCGGCTCCACCGCCACGAGCTTCTTCCCCACCGTTGGACAGTTCGGCATCAGCTTGCCGTCGGGGGTCTGGACGCAGATCAGCGGCACCGTGAACCTGGGGACGAACGCGGCTTGCCAGCCCGAGAACGCGACGCCGGGCGTGGTGAGGTCGGCGACGCTGTACCTCAATCAGACGGGCCCGGCCGGCACCGTCGTCTTCCCGAACCTGTTCCTCGACGACGTCGTCGTGCGGCCCACCACCGCCGGGCAGAACCTGGTCGGCAACCCGAACTTCGAGGCGGTGACCGCGGGCGGGGTCGGCGTCACGGCCCCGTGGGCGTCGACCGGCGGCAACCTGGCCATCAGCACGGCCGCCTTCAAGACCGGTCTCCGCAGCCTGCAGGTGACCGGCCGGACCGCGACATTCCAGGGCCCGCGCTGGAACCTGCCCCTCGGGGCGGCGAAGTACAACGTCACGTTCAACGGCCTGCACAGCGGCTCGTTCCCCCACGATCTGATCCTGCAGCCGGTCTACACCTGCCTGGCGAGCGGGGCGACGCAGTTCTTCCCGGCGCCGATCGCCACCGCGTCCCAGGTCGGCGGCAACGGCTGGAACACGTTGACCGGCACGGTCACCTTCCCGCCCGCCAACGCCGCGGCAGGGTGCAAGCTGACCGCCGCGGGCGTCTACATGCAACAGGAAGGCGCGACCAATTGCACCACGGGCGAGTGTCCCGATCTGTTCATCGACGATGTGTCGATCACCCTCGCGCCGTAACGTTCGTGAGACGCACGAACGCGGGTCGTCCTTCGCGACGGCCCTGACGGCGCTTGCGCCGATCGCGACGCTCGCGTCGCTGGTGTCGCTCGTCGCTGTGGCCTGCAGCGGCGAGCACGCGAACAGCCCCCGTGACGCCTCGGGGCTGGCAGGCGGCAAGGGCGGCACGGGCACCGCCGGCAGCGCGGGCACCGGCGGCAACGCGGGCACCACGGGCGTGGGCGCGGCGGGCATGGGCGGCGACGGTACGGGCGGCGCCGCGGCAGGCGGCACCGGCGGGATGCGCCAGACGGGAACGCTCCTCACCGGAGCGCCCTGCACGGCCGGCGGGGACTGCGTGAGCAGCTGGTGTGTGGACAACGTCTGCTGCGCGAACGAATGTGCCGGGGCCTGCAAGATCTGCAATGGCCCGACGCCCGGCGTCTGCGTGTCGGCCGACGAGGGGACCAATCCGCGCGGCAAGTGCGCGGACGAGCCGGCCGCCTCGTGCGGCACGACCGGCGTGTGCGATGGCATGGGAATGTGCCGCTATCACCCCGCCGGTGGGCTGTGCGACTCGACGCCCTCGTGCGACGACACCAGCTCGGCGATAGTCACGAAGCGCATCTGCAACGGCAGCGGCGCCTGCGTCCCGAACATGTCCCAGAGCTGCAGCCCTTACGCCTGCGCGTCGGCCATCTGCCGGACCACGTGCAGCGCGGACACCGACTGCGCTCCCGCCACCTTTTGCAGCTCCTCGGTCTGTCTCCCGACCGGCAGCGTGAACATCGCCGGCAACGGCGACCTCGAGACCGGCACCCTCAACGGCTGGTCGCCGGCCAACGGCGGCGGCGCCATCTCCCTCAGCACGGTGGCCTCGTCCGGCGTCGCCAACAGCGGCGCCTATTCGATCGTCGGCACGAACCGCACGATGGCCTACCACGGCCCCGCGTTCGCCCTGCCGACCGGACCCGGGAAATACATCATCAGCGCCTGGGGGTTTCAGCGAGATCTCGCCAACATGCCCGGCGCCCTGCAAGTGCGGTTGACCTGCCTGGACGCGAGCCAGTCCTACTTCCTCCCCGTCCAGTACGACCTCGCGATGCCCCAGAACGTCTGGACGCTGTTCAGCGCGACCGTCGACACCACCCAGGGGGTCGGCGTCGACTGCCTGCCGACGGCCGCGACGCCGGGCGTGGTGAGATCGGCGTACCTCTACCTCAATCACCTGGACACCGTGTCGGCCCCCTTCCCCCCCATCTACCTCGACGATGTCGTCGTGCGGGTCACCGACGGACACAACCTGGTCGGCAACCCGAACTTCGAGGCCGGCTTGGCCGACGGGTGGAGCCTGAGCTCCGGATCATCCAGCGTCGCGATTGACAGCACCGCCGCCCACGGCGGCACGAAGAGCATGCACCAGAGCGGGCGATCGATCCCGTCCGCGGGACCGAAGTACCTGCTGCCGACCGGCACCGCCCGCTACGACATTTCGTTCTGGGTGCGGCACGCTCCTGCGCCCACCAACCCGGGCGACCTCCAGACGCACGATCTGATGCTGGTGCCCACGTACAATTGCGTCACCCCCACCGGCGCGATGACGCCGCCGGCGATCGCGACGGCGACGGCGGTGCCGAAGAACACCTGGGTGGAGCTGAAAGGTACGGCGACGTTCCCGCCGGCCGACGCGCCCGCCGGCTGCAAGCTTTCGCTGGCAGCCGTCTACGTGCGCCACGAGGGCACCGCCTGCAGCGGCCCCTGTCCCGAGCTGTTCGTCGACGACGTCTCGGTCACGCTCGCGAAATAGTTCGCGGTCTCTCCGCCACCTGGCCACATGTGCGCCGCCGGCACCACCGGCACACTTGCGAGCATCGTTGCGCACCCGTCATTACGCGGCGCGCGTTACACGCAACACAGTAGTTGTTGGCCAAACAACGACGCCGCGTACGGGTTTCGCGCAAACAGTTGATTTGTTTCAACCAGGCGGCGGTTCAGCCGATCTAAGTAATGGCGGAGAGATTGCTTGGAGGGGAAAGACCAAATGCGAACTCGTGGTGTACGTGTTGTTCTAGCTTCGTTGTTTGTCGTCGGGGCGGCAGGCTGCTCCAACGATCCGGCGCCGCCCGATGACAGCAACGGGATCTCGGTCGCGCTGACGAATATCCAGGACGACTGGGAAGACGGATCGCTCGAGGGCTGGATCCCGCGCGGCGGCGTGACCCTCACCAACACGACCGAACAGGCGTTCGCGGGCACGCGCAGCCTCAAGACCACCGGGCGCACGGCCGGATTCATGGGCCCCAGCCTGAACCTCACCGGCCAGATGACCAAGGGCGCGACCTATCAGGTGGGCGTGAGGGTCCGGCTCGTCACCGGTGAAGCGCCGACGACGATCCGCATGACGATGCAGCGGACGCTGCTGTCGGACGGCACGAATCAGTTCGACACCATCGCCCAGAACACCAACGTGACTGACGGCGCATGGGTGACCCTGAACAACCCTTCTTATTCGTTCTCGACCGACGTCACGGCCCTGCTCCTCTACGTCGAGGCCACCAGCACCACCGCGTCCTATTACATCGACGCGTTCTCGCTGGTGGAGACGGCCCCGCCGCCGCTCTCGAGCGACTTCGAAGACGGCACGCTGCAGGGCTGGATCCCGCGCGGCCCCGTGACCCTCACCAACACGACCGAGCAGGCCTTCGCCGGCACGCGCAGCCTCAAGACCACGGGACGGACCGCGGGATTCAACGGCCCGAGCCGCCAGCTCTTCGGCCAGTTGACCAAGGGCGCGACCTACCAGGTGACGGTCTCGGCGCGGCTGGTGGCGGGGACGCCCGCGACCACCGTCAGCGTCACCATGCAACGGACCCCGACCGTCGGCTCGACCGCGTTCGATTCGATCGCCTCGAACGTGGCGATCACCGACGCGGCGTGGGTGACGATGACGGCGGCCTACTCGTTTTCGACCGACGTGACCGGCCTGCTCCTTTACGTGGAGTCCGCGTCGCCCACCGCCTCGTATTACATCGACAGCTTCAGCATCACGCAGGTCGCGCCTCCCGCCGGCCCGCCCGGCAACACGCTGGGCGCCGCCGCCACCTTCGAGAGCGGCGCCCTCGAGGGCTGGTTCTCGCGCACGGGCCAGGAGATCGTGGCCAACACGGCCGCCGACGCGCACACCGGCACGCGCAGCCTGCTGACCACCAACCGCATGAACACGTTCCGCGGCCCCGCGTTCAACGTCACGAACGTCATGTTCAACGGTTCGCGCTACCGCGTCGAGTTGTGGGCGAAGCTGGCGCCGGGCGAGGCGAGCACGCAACTGAGAGTCAGCCTGGAGCGGCGCCTCGGCACCTTGCCCAGCAGCTTCCACACGGTCGTCGGCAACACCACCGTGACCAACGGCGCCTGGGTGATGATGGCGGCCACGTTCGACAGCACGCTGGCGAACTCGTCGCTCACGCTGTACGTGGAGACGGCGAGCGGAAACCAGTCGTTCTACATCGACGACTTCAAGATCACGTTCATCCCGCCGGCCGTCCCCGAGCTGGATATCCCGTCCGTGTACCAGACGATGGCCCCGTTCTTCCCGGTCGGCTCGGCGGTGCGCGCCGCCGATCTCACCGGTAACTCGGCGGTGCTGCTGACCAAGCACTTCAACAGCATCACGTCCGAGAACGACATGAAGTGGGACGCGACGGAGCCGACGCTGGGGACGTTCACGTTCGCCAACGCCGACGCGCAGGTGGCGTTCGCGAAGGCCAACAACATGCAGGTGCGGGGCCACACGCTGGTCTGGCACGCCCAGACCCCGGCCGCGGTGTTCAACGACGTGAACGGCGTCCCGATGACGTCGACGCCGGAGAACCGGGCCCTGCTGATTCAACGCATGCGGAACCACATCCAGGCGGTGGTGACGCACTTCGGGACGGACGTCGGCACCTGGGACGTCGTCAACGAGGCGATCGACCAGTCGCAGACCGACGGTTACCGCCGCAGCCCGTGGTTCAACATCATCGGGCCGGAGTTCATCGACATCGCGTTCCAGGCCGCGCGCGAGTTCGCCCCGACCGCCAAGCTCCACTACAACGACTTCAGCACCACCGACACGACCAAGCTGGCGTTCATCGCCGCGCTGGTCAGCGGCATGAAGAGCCGCGGCATCCCGATCGACGGCGTCGGCCACCAGATGCACAACAACGTCGACTTCCCGTCGGGTGCGGCGGTGACCAACGCAATCAATACGATCCATGCGCTGGGCGTGGAGAACGCGGTCACCGAGCTGGACGTCAGCGTTTACAGCAACTCGTTCCCGGGCCCGGTCATCGACTACACCAACATCCCGGCCGACCGGTTCGTCCTGCAGGGCTACCGTTACCGGACCTTCTTCGACGCGTTCAAGACGCTCGCGCTCGAGGGTAAGCTCAAGTCGGTGACGACCTGGGGCAAGTCCGACCAGTCGACCTGGCTGACCTCGTCGACCCGCGTCGACGGGCCGCTGCTGTTCGACATCTCGTTCAAGAAGAAGCACGCGTACTGGGCGGTCGTCGATCCGCTGCAGCTCCCGGGCGCCGACCTGTCGACCACCATGACCGCGGCGCCGATGACGGTGCCCGCGGGCCAGGCGGTGGCGTACACGATCACGGTCAGGAACAACGCCGACACCGACACGGCGACGTTCAAGCCGACCGACGACGACCTGCCGGCCGCCAACGTGTCGCTGACGACCGCCGTCCCGGCGCACACGGTGTTCCAGTCGCTGACCGTGCCCGCGGGCTGGTCCTGCAACATGCCACCGGCCGGCAGCACCGGGCCGGTGATGTGCACAGTCGCCTCGTTGCCCGCGGGCGGCACCGCGGCGTTCACGCTGACCGTCGCGCTGGCGGATTGCTCGGCCGCGAACGGATCCGCCATCGTGGCGTCGGCGAACGTCACGTCGACGACCGCCGATCCCAACACGGCGCCGAACAACGCGTCGTCGGCGGCGATCCAGGTGTCGAACGCGCCGCCCGTGATCACGGCGAACGGCGCGCTCGACATGACGATCGAGTGCGCGACGTCGTTCACCGATCCGGGCGCCACCGCGGCCGACACGTGCCAGGGCCCGGTCCCGGTCACCTCGTCGAGCACGGTCGACGTCGCCCACGTCGGCAACTACGCCGTCACCTACAGCGCCGCCGACGCGGCGGGCGGCCAGGCCGCGCCGGTCGTGCGTAGCGTGCACGTGGCAGACACCACCGCGCCCGTCGTCACCGTGCTGGGCCCGAACCCTGCCACGGTCGAGTGCGCGACCCCGTTCGTCGACCCCGGCGCGACCGCGGCGGACAGCTGCGTGGGCCCGCTGTCGGTAACCGTCAGCGGCGCCATCAACACGGGCATGCCGGGCAGCTACATGCTGGCCTACAGCGCCACCGACCCGTCGGGCAACACCGGCATGGCCAGCCGGATGGTGAGCGTGAACGACACCGTCCCCCCGGCCATCACCGTGAAGGGCCCGTTCGTCCTCGCACCGCCGAACCACAAGTACAAGACGTTCACGATCGCGGAGCTCGTGAAGAGCGTGACCGACAGCTGCACGCCCGGCATCGGCATCGCGGACGCCGTGATCACCAAGGTGTCCAGTGACGAGCCCGAAGACGGCATCGGCGACGGCAGCACCCTGAACGACATCGTCGTGGGCACGGATTGCCGCTCCACCCAGCTGCGCGTCGAGCGCAGCGGCGCCGGCAACGGGCGCGTCTACACGATCTCGCTCCACGTCCAGGACCTCGCCGGCAACCGGAGCGAGGCGACGGTCAAGGTGCTGGTGCCGACCAGCACCTGCACCGACGACACCGCCGTGGACGATGGCCCCAAGTTCACGATGCCCAGCACCTGCCCCTGAGGCTGATTCGCCGCCGGTTGCGGAAGAATAGGCCGTCGCCGGCGCCCGTCAGTTCGTTCGTTCCGTAGACGCTCGTCGCAAGACTAGGAACCCCTCTCTTCGCACACCGAGCCCGGGGCCGACGGTCCCACATCAACCGAGGAGGTTGCGATGATCCGCATGTCCGTGAAGATGGTGTCGCTGGTGGCGCTCGCAGCCGCAACGATCGGCGGCTGCGCCGTTCGCATGCATGCGCGTTCTCCGTCGGCGTCTTCCCCGCCCCCGCCCCCGCCCGCTCGTGTCGCGGCACAGCCCGAACCGTCGCCCCCGCCGCCGGCGCCACCACCGCCCGCGCAGACGGTCGCGTCGCCACCGCCTGCGTCCGGGCCGCCGCCGGCACACGTCCCGCCCGGCCAGATCCGGCGCGAGGAGGTCCACCAGCGGAATGCGGAGCGGAAGGCCGAGCACCAGGCCGAGAAGGCCGAGAAGCGCGACGAGAAAGCCGACCGCAAGGAAGAGAAGCGCGAGGAGAAGGCCGACCGCAAGGAAGACAAGAAAGACGACAAGGCCGACCGCAAGGCCGAGCACATGGCGGAGAAGGCCGACCGCAAGGAAGACAAGAAGGACCAGGGGCGCGGCCGCGGGAAGAAGTAGCGCCCGTCTTTCTCAGGGCAACTTC
>Ga0111539_10002224_pt1 | contig 25918 bp, 23 predicted proteins | sample RhiMethybrSRZTD1_FD_79667 | JGI IMG/M metagenome (GOLD analysis project Ga0111539, IMG submission 79667) | Populus rhizosphere microbial communities from Tennessee, USA - Rhizosphere MetaG P. TD hybrid SRZTD1 (version 2) (version 2) | ecosystem: Host-associated > Plants > Roots > Rhizosphere >...
AAGAACACGAAGTGGGTGGACCTGACGGCGCAGCAGGTCCGCGTCGTGATGAAGCCGGGGCTCTGGGACACCTACGTCGCCACGGTCAACCAGGGGCTGCCGAACAAGCTCCTCGGCCCCGACGAGGCGCTCGCCAAGCTCGAAGAAGCGCGCCTCAAGGGCAAGTAGCCTGGCGCGCAGCGAGTCGCTGATCCTGCCGGGGACGGCCGTGCGCCGTCCCCGGCGGCACCGCCCGTGGGGCGCGATCGCCATGTTCCTCGGGCCGACCGTGGTCCTCTACGCGGCGTTCTGCATCTATCCGGTGCTGGTCACCTTCTACAACAGCTTCCACACGCTCCGGATGGATCTCGGCATGCTTTCCGAGTACGTCGGCCTCGAGCACTTCCGCGAGATCCTGACGGCCGACGACGTCTTCTGGAAGGCGGCGCGCAACTCGCTCGTGTGGGGCGTCGTGGCGCCGCTGATCGACATTCCGCTCGCCTTCGTGCTGGCCCTGGCACTCTACGCGCGCGTGCCGTTCGCGCGTTTCTTCCGGACCGTCTGGTTCACGCCGGTCCTGATGTCGTACCCGGTCGTCGGCGTCATCTGGCTCTGGGTCTACAACTACGACTGGGGCATCGCAAATCTGGTACTGCGCGCCGTGGGTCTCGGCGGCTACGCGCAGGCGTGGCTCGCGAGCCCCGCCACCGCCCTGCCCGCCCTGATCCTGGTGACCACGTGGATGTTCGCGGGCTTCAACATGGTCGTGCTGCTGGCAGCACTCCACGCGATTCCAGCCGAGTATCTCGAAGCGGCCACCGTGGACGGCGCCAGCGCGTGGCGCCGCACGCTCCACATCATGATCCCGCTGGCGTGGCCGACGATCGTGAACCTGGCGATCCTCGACTTCATCGGCAAGATGAAGCAATTCGCGCTGGTCTGGGTGATGACCCGCGGCGGCCCGATGTGGGGTACCGAGACTGTCGCGACCTACGTGGTCAAGCGCGCCTTCGAGTGGAAGACGCTCGATCTCGGCTACCCCTCGGCGATCGCGGTGATCTGGTTCGTGATCATCTTCGGGCTCACCCTGATCCTGACGCGCACCCTGCAGCGACGCCAGTCGCTCGAGTTCTAGCGCATGCGCATCGGCCGCTGGCTCCTGCTGATACCCGCGCTCGCCTACACCGTGTTCTCGGCCTGGCCGTACGTGTGGACGGCGATCATGTCGCTCCGCACGACCGACGAGATCTATCGAAGCCACTATGCGCTGCCGATCCCCGCGCACTGGGGAAAGTACGCCGAGGCGTGGAACCAGTTCGGCTACGACGTCTACTTCCGGAACAGCGCGATCGTCTCGGTGGCCTCGGTGCTGATCGTCACGGTGCTCGGCGCCATGGCCGGCTTCGCGTTCGCGCGGCGCCGCTACGGCTTTCCGCTGCGCGAGCCGCTGTTCCTCCTGATCTTTCTCTCGATCATGTTCCCGCCGCAGATCATGCTGCTCTCGCTGTTCCAGATCCTCGTGCAGTACCGGCTCTTCAACTCGCTCGCCGGGCTCACCCTGGTCTACGTGGTCACCGAGCTGCCGCTGACGATCTATCTCTTGCGCGCGTTCTTCGCCCAGATCCCGAGCGAGCTCGAGGAGGCGGCGCGCATCGACGGCTGCAGCGACTGGGCGATGTTCTGGCGCGTGATGTTCCCGATGGCGCTGCCGGCCGTGGCGACCACCGTGATCCTGAACTTCATCTACTTCTGGAACGAGTTCCTCTACGCGGTCGTGTTCATCACCCAGCAGAAGATCCGGACCTTGCCGCTGGCCATCCAGTTCCTGGTGTCCGACCAGTACCAGGACATCGGCATGCTGGCCACCGGCCTCATGATCGCGACCCTCCCCGTCCTGGTGCTCTACCTCTTCCTATCCGAGTGGTTCGTAAAGGGCATGACGGCCGGCGCAATCAAAGGTTGATGGCCTGCTGCTAGAGGCCGCCGCCCCAGCGAAATTGCCAGGCCATCGTCGCCGTCGTGAAATTGCCGCCGACGCGCGCATACGCGCCGGTGCTCGCGGAGAGCTTGATCGAGTTGTAGCGGTTGATCGGGATGGCGAGCGTGCCGCCGAGACGGACGCTTTGCTGCGATTCGCCTTCCACGCCGTCGATGGCCGTGCGCCCACCGCCATAGTAGGTCGCGTCGAAGGCAGTCCACAATCCGAACGACGTGTGGTAGATGAAGTGTCCCTGCACCGCGTACAGCGGATCTCGCTGAAGCCTCCGGCCTCGGAAATCGTCGTTGTCGGTGTAGAAGGTGGCGCTGGGCGCGAGCTCAAGGGTGACCGGTCCCCACGTCTTGGAGATGCCGATCTCGGGCTTGAACGACCAGCGGTTGGTTCCGATGTTCACGAGCCTCTCGGAGTCGTACTGGCCGAGCGGCGCCCGGACCGCGAAGCTCACCCCAACGATCAGGTCGGGCTCGTAGCTGGAGAACTCTTCCACCGTCAACGCCGGCCCGCCGTAGACGAGATAAGACAAGCGGACCTGAGGATCCCCGAGGCCGGACACCTCGGTCGCCACCGACCGGCCGGCCGCCTTGGTGGTGCCGGACAGCCAAGCGTACGGAAGGACCACATCGATTTTCCCTGAGCGTCCCCACACACCGAACGAGCGCGCATACGCCAGTAGCGCGCTGTGGGTGGTGACCTTGGCATCTTCGATCGGCAGGGAGGTGTCCAGCGACACGTCGCCGGTCGTGTAGGCGTAGCCGAGGATCAGGAAGTTCAGTCCGACCGGCGCGTTGGAGTAAGCCCTGGGCTCCAGCTCCTGAGCGCGCGCGGCCGTTGCGCTGATCAGCAGTACGGCGACGAGCGCCATCCCTGCCCTGGTCATGTGGGCTATGCTAGCGCGCCAGGAGGGTCCCATGAGCAACCACGCGCTGTTTCTGGTCCGCATGGACGTGGCGCACGACCACGACGCCACCTTCAACGAGGTCTACGATCGCGAGCACGCGCCGAACCTGCGCGGGGTGCCCGGTGTCCGCCGGGCGGCGCGTTACAAACAGCCCTCGCCGACCGAGCCGCGCTACCTCGCCGCCTACGAGCTCGACAACCTCGGCGTCATGGACAGCGCCGCGTGGAAGAAGGCCGGCGAAGCCGGACGGTGGCCGGGCGACATCCGTCCGCACACGATGAATCGCCATCTGACCAAGTACGAGTGGGTCGGCGGCAATGCCGCGCTCACCGGGAAAACGCCGTACGTCTTCTGGGTGATGATGGACGTCGAGCGCCATCGCGAGGCGCTCTTCAACGAGCTCTACGACAACGAGCATTTGCCGCTTTTGCTCAAGCTCCCCGGGTCTATCAACGCCGTGCGCTACCGCACGTCGGACGCCGGCGAGCCTCGATACCTCTGTGCGTACGAAGTGGAGAACACCACGCTCCCGATGTCGAAGCTCTGGAACGACACCTCGGACATCGGGCGCTGGAAGCCGGAAGTCCGGCCCTACACGTTCAACAAGCGCTACATCGTCAGCGAGCGCATCCTCTCGCTCTGAGGGTCCGCGTGAAAATCTCGCAGGTCGCCGTCGACGTCGTGCGCGTGCCGGTCGAGCGTCCCTACACCGCCGGGGGCCGCGCCGTCGACGCGAACTGGCACGTGCTTGCCCGGGTCACGACCTCGGACGGAGTCGAAGGGATCGGTTACATCGTCTATCCGCGGCCCGATCTGATGACGACGATCGGCGCCGCGGCGCGCGAGCTCGGCGAGCATCTGATCGGCATGAGCGTGCTCGAGCCCGAGGCCGCGTGGGAAAAGCTCGCGCGCCGCGGCGACTGGGTGGGACCGGGCGGCTTGCTCCACTGCGCGCTGGCGCCGCTCGACATCGCGGTGTGGGACGCCAACGGCAAGACGCTCGGCCAGCCGCTGCATCGCCTCCTCGGCGGCTTTCGTGATCGCTTGCCGACGTATGCGAGCGACGGGCTCTGGGTCAGCCTCTCGCTGGAAGGGCTGGCCGCCTCCGCGAAGCAACATGCGGCCAACGGATTCAACGCGGTGAAGCTGAGACTCGGCAAGGAGACCACGCCGGAAGCCGAGGCACGGCGCGTTCAGGCCGTGCGCGACGCGGTCGGGCCCGGCGTCCGCATCATGGTCGACGCCGTCGAGAGCTGGACGTTCGCTCAGGCGCGGCGCACCGGACGCGTCCTGCAGGACGCCGGTATCGCGTGGCTCGAAGACCCCGTTCACCACTCCGACGTCGCCGGGCTCGCGGAGCTGCGCCGACAGCTCGAGGTGCCGATCGCCGCGGGCGAGCACCTCTATCACCTGGACGCGTTTCGCACCTTGCTCGAGGCGCGCGCCGTGGACGTCGTCATCCTGGATCTGGCGCGAGTCGGCGGCGTGACGCCGTGGCGGAAGATCGCCGGCCTCGCCCAGGCCCATCGCGTCCCGGTGTGCGGCCACGTGGTCCCGGAGATCCAGGTGCATCTGCTATCCGCCGTGGCCAACGGCCACATGGTCGAGTACGTGCCACGCTCCGGGGGGATCCTTCGCGCCATGCCGCGCATAGAGCGCGGCGACCTGGTCGCGCCGACGGGGCCCGGCCTCGGGCTCGAGCTCGACGAGGCCGCCGTGCGCCGCCATCGCGTCGCGTAGGCGCCCGCGATGCCCGGACGATTCGCCGGTCGCGTCACCGTGGTCACCGCGGGCGGCTCGGGGATAGGCGCCGCGACGGCCCAGCGCCTGGCCGGAGAGGGTGCCGCGGTGGTCGTCGCCGACCTCAGCGGAACGCGCGCCGACGCGATCACCGCGAGCATCACGGCGAGCGGCGGACTCGCCGTCGCCGTCAAGATGGACGCGTCGGACTCCGCGGCCGTCGAGCGCACCATTCGCCGGGCGCTCGACACGTTCGGCCGGCTGGACGTCATGGTGAACAACGCCGGCCTGGCCGAGCCCGCCCCCCTCGACGAGATCTCGCTCGAGAGCTGGAACCGCGTGATCGCCGTCACCCTGACCAGCGCGTTTCTCGGGATGAAGCACTGCCTGCCGATCATGCGCGCGCAGGGCAAAGGCGTGATCGTCAACACGGCGTCGATCTCGGGTACGGCCGCGGACTACGGGCTCTCGTCCTACAACGCGGCCAAGGCGGGCGTGATCAACCTGACTCGATCGGCGGCGCTCGAGAACGCGCGGCACAACATCCGCGTGAACTGCGTGTGCCCGGGTTTCATCGACACGCGCGCCACGCAGATCCTCGGGCGCGACCGCGCGGACGAGCTGCGCCGCATGTACGCCGAGGCCCATCCGATCGGCCGTGTCGGGCAGGCCGACGAGATCGCCAGCACGGTGCTGTTCCTGGCCTCCGACGAGGCGTCCTTCATCACGGGCGCCGCGATCGTTGCCGACGGTGGCCTCACCGCGCACACCGGTCTTCCACACTTCCAGAAGCCGACGTAGCGCCGTGGCCGCCCTCCTCTCGCCCGCCGATTAGTGGCACGGCGCGAGGAGCGAATCGATCAGACCTTGGTCTAGCGGCTTCCGGGCACCACGCCGTCAGGCAGCGACTCGACGTGAGCGCAGATCTCGCGCGGGCGCGTCAGCCACACACGGTCCGGACGTCCGAGGATGTGACGGAACGCCTGTCGCAGCCGCCGGATCCGGTACGGCCGCCCCGTGACGAACGGATGGAGCGAGATCGGGCACACGAGCGGCTGGTGCGCCGACTGCTCGAGCATCTCGTCGAACTGGTCGACGATCAGATCGGCGAACTCGTCGGCGGTGTAGTGGTACCAGACGATCCCGCGCGTGTCGTTGACCTCGACCGGGTACGGCATCGCGAGGATCCGGCCCTTGCGCGTCTTGATCCAGATGGGCTGGTCGTCCATCGTCCAGTCCATCGCGTAGCGGTAGCCCGCCTCCTGCAAGAGATCCATCGTGACCGTGCTGTTGGAGAGCCACGGGCTCATCCAGCCGACGGGCCTGGCGCCCTCGTGACGCGTAATCGTGGCCGTGACGTCCTCGATGAGCGCGCGCTCGCGGTCCTCCGTGAGATGTCCCTGCTCGTCGGAGTTCGTCACGCCGTGTCCGAGGATCTCGTCGCCGCGCTTGCGCAGACGCTCGGGGATGTCGGGCGCCATCTCGTAGACCGCGGTGTTCATCTGCGCCTCAGCCGGGATGCCGAGGTCGTCGAGCATTTCGAACAACCGCCAGATGCCGACACGGTTGCCGTAGTCGCGCCAGCTGTAGACGCTGTGGCTCTGCGCCTGGTCCGGCGGCGCGATCGCGGCGCCCTTGCCCGTGCCGAAGCTGAAAGCCTCGATGTTGAGCGCCACGTAGACGGCCAGGCGGCGGCCGCCCGGCCAGGCGTAATCCGGTCTCTTGGTGATGTTCGAGTACTCGTAGCGCCCGTGCGTCGGTAGCATCGCGTTCGTCCTCCCGGCGGGATAGGTGCGCGCTATCGTACACTGTGGCGCGCCGGTCCCGGGGTCGCGGTTAGCCGGCTCGAAACGGAGGCCCGTGATGATCGATCCCGCGTTCACGCTCGAGAAGAAGATCGCCATCGTCGTCGGCGCTGCGAACGGCATCGGCCGCGCGACCGCGCTGGCCTACGCAGCGGCCGGCGCCAAGGTCGCGTGCGCGGACGTCGAAGAGCCCGGCGCGAAGACCACCGCCGCCGAGATCGAGGCGGGCGGCGGCGAGGCGCTGCCGGTGCGGCTCGACGTCACCGATGGCGCGAGCTGCCGCGACGCGGTGGCCGCCACGGTGCAGCGCTTCGGCGGCCTGGACGTGCTCATGTACGGCGCGGCCGACAGCGACCAGGCCGCCACCGTCCTCGAGATGGACGAAGCCGCGTGGAATCGCACGGTCCGGATCAACCTCACCGGCGCGTTCTTGATGGTGAAGGCCACGATCCCTGCGATGATCACGCGCGGCGGCGGCAGCATCATCCTCATCGCCTCGCAGCTCGGCCGCGTCGGCTCGCCCGGGCGCCCGGCCTACTGCGCGACCAAGGGCGCGCTCATTCAGCTTGCGAAGGTGCTCGCGGCCGACCATGCGCCGCAGAACATCCGCGCCAACACGATCTCGCCCGGGCCGATCGAGACGCGCCGGATGCTCCGGCGATGGAAGGACATGGACGACGCGCGCAAGAACATGGGCCCCAAGCAGCTGCTCGGTCGTCTGGGCCTGCCCGTGGAGATCGCGCGCGCCGCGGTCTACCTGGCGAGCGACGCCTCGGCGTTCATGACGGGCAGCGATCTCTTGATCGACGGCGGCTACACCGCGATCTGAGCAGAAGGAGCTCGCGATGATCGTCGACATCCACGCCCACTACTTCCCGAAGGAGTACAACGATCTCCTCGTCCGCATCGGCGGCAAGAGCCTGCCGGAGGCTGCGCGCGCGGCCACGGCGCGGCCGATGCGCAACGACGATCTGTCCGGGATCGCGACGCGCCTGAAGCAGATGGAAGAGGCCGAAGTGCAGCTGCAGGTGCTCTCGCCGGCCGCGAGCCCGCCGTACGCCGAGAAAGAGGCCGACGCGGTCGCGGCGGCGCGGTTGATCAACGACGCCTACGCCGACCTCGCGCAGAAGTATCCCGGCCGCTTCAACGCGGTCGTGTCCCTGCCGCTGCCGCACATCGACGCGTCGCTGCGGGAGATGGAGCGCGGCCTCGACCAGCTCGGAATGCTCGGCGTCTCGATGACGTGCTCGTGCTTCGACCGCTCGACCGCCGAGGCCGAGTTCGAGCCGCTCTACCAGGAAATGAACCGGCGGCGGACGGTGTTGAACTACCACCCGATCCAGAACGGCATCTGCTCGCCGATGATCAACGACTACGGCTTCACCGTCTCCGTCGGCGCCTCGCTGGAGGACGCGGCGATCGTCCTGCACCTGATCGCCCGGCGCATTCCCGAGCGCTTCCCGAACATCAAGTACGTGGTCCCGCACCTCGGCGGCATCATCCCGATGCTGCTCCAGCGACTCGACAATCAGGCGCCGCAGAAGCACCCGAACCTGCCGGAGCGTCCGAGCGTGACCGCGCGCCGCTTCTATTACGACATCGTCGGCCACGGCTCGCACGCGGCGGTGCTCTGCGCCTGGAAGGCGTTCGGCGCCGATCATCTGGTGGCCGGCAGCGACTATCCCGTGCTGCTCGCCTACGAGTCGTACCGGCAGAACTTCTTCTATCTGCGCGACGCGGGCCTGCCGGCCGCCGACATCGACAAGATCCTTCACCACAACGCCCAGATCGTCCTGGGGCTCCCGCACTAGGGTGCCGAGGAGAGTCGTCATGCGAAGACTGCGCGGCCCCGCGATCGCGATGCTCGTGCTCACGCTCCTGGCCGGCGGCGTCACCAGCGCTGCGGCGGCTCCCGAAGGTCAAGTGACGTGGGGAATCCACATCTCCCTCGCGCCCACGTGGTTCGATCCGGCGGAGACCACCGGGATCGTGACGCCGTTCATGGTGATGTATGCGCTGCACGATGCCATGGTGAAGCCGCTGCCCGGGAATCCCCTGGCGCCGAGCCTCGCGGAGTCGTGGACCACCTCGCCGGACGGCCTCACGTACGAGTTCGTGATTCGCAAAGACACTCGATTCCACAACGGTGATCCGGTCACCGCCGACGACGTGAAGTTCTCGTTCGAGCGCTATCGCGGCGCCGCGAGCAAGGCGTTCAAGGAGCGTGTGGTGGCGGTCGAGACGCCGAGCCCGAACCGCGTGCGCTTTCGCCTGAAGGCGCCGTGGCCGGACTTCCTCACCTTCTACTCGAGCGCGACCGGCGCCGGGTGGATCGTGCCCAAGAAGTACGTCGAGAAGGTCGGCGACGAGGGCTTCAAGAAGGCGCCGGTCGGCGCCGGACCCTACCGGTTCGTCTCGTTCACGCCGGGCGTGGAGCTCGTGCTGGAGGCGGTCGACGGCTACTGGCGCAAGACGCCGTCCGTGAAGCGCCTCCTGTTCAAGACCATCCCGGACACCGCCACCCGATTCGCGGCGCTCAAGCGCGGCGAGATCGACATCAGCTACTGGATGACGGCGTCGATCGGCGAGGAGCTGCGCCGCACGTCCGGGCTCACGCTCAAGCCCGCGCTCGCGAACAATTCCTACTGGGTCTACTTCGTCGAGCAGTGGGATCCGAGATCGCCCTGGCACGATCGGCGCGTGCGGCTCGCGGCGAATCACGCCATCGACCGCCAGACGATCAACCAGGCCGAGACGCTCGGCTTCTCGAAGATGACGTACAGCATGATCCCGTCGAACTTCGAGTTCTTCTGGCAGCCGCCGGTCATCGCCTACGACCGGGCGCGCGTCAAGCAGCTGCTCACCGAGGCCGGCTACCCCAACGGGTTCGACGCCGGCGACTTCACCTGCGACGCCGTGCACGTCGGCATCGCCGAGCCCGTGGCCAACGATCTGCAGGCGGCGGGAATTCGCGTGAGGCTCCGGGCGCTCGAGCGCGCCGCGTACAACAAGGGCCAGGTCGAGAAGACGTTCAAGAACCTGGTGCTCAGCGCCAGCGCCGCGTTCGGCAGCGCGCCGACTCGGCTCGAGGCCTTCGTGGTGGGCGGCGGCGCCTACGTGTACGGGAGCTATCCCGACATCGACGGGCTCTTCCGCGAGCAGGCCACCGAGCTCGATCGCAAGCGCCGCGAGGTGGCGCTGCACCGCATCCAGCAGCTCATGCACGAGAAGGCGATGTTCGCGCCGATCTGGCAGCTCGCGGCGATGGGCGGCTTCGGGCCGCGCGTCGAAGAATCGGGGCTCGGGCTCATCACCGGGTTCCCGTTCTCGGGCCCGTACGAGGACGTGAAGCTCAAGGCGAATTGACCATCGCTCGGATCGCGGCTCTTCTCGCGTTGGCGCTGCTCACCATCGGGTGCTCGATGGACGGCGCTGTCGTCCCGGCCCATCAAGCGGCCGTCGACGCCGCGCGGTCGGATGGGTTCTCCGACGGGGCCGAAGCGGTCGCGCCGGAAGACGAAGGCCTCGACAGCAACGCCCTGATTGCGCTGACCGAGTGGATCCGGGACCATCGCGCGCCGATCTTCTCCCTGCTGGTGTCGCGGAACGGACGGCTCGTGTACGAGCTCTACACCTCGTCGCTGACGCGCGAACACGCCCACTATCAGATGTCGGTGACCAAGTCGGTGCTGTCGGCTCTGGTCGGCGTCGCGATCGACCGCGGCCTCCTCACCGGCCCAGACGCCTCGGTCACCGAGACGCTTCCCCGAGCGCTCTTCGCATCGGATGCCGATTTTGCCCGGTTCCGGCCCGTGACGATCCATCACGTCCTCGGGATGTCCGCGCTGGATGCGCCGGATCCACCACGCGTGACCACGCCCGAGGCGATCGAGCGTCACCGACGATTCCGGACGGCGCCCAACCGCCTCCGGGTCGCGCTGGCACAACCCCTTCTCGAGAGTCCGGGCCGCGCCTATCAGTACAACGACGTGACGCCCACGCTGGCCGTCGGCGTCGTCCAGTATGCGACCAGGACAACCGCGCTCGAGTTTGCCGAGCAGAGCATCTTCCAGCCGATGGAATTTCGGAACTACGAGTGGATGCACCAGGATCCGGCGGGGCTCGACCTCGGCGGCTTCGGTCTTCGCCTCCGACCGATCGACATGCAGAAGTTCGGCGTCCTCTATCTGAACGGCGGCCGCTGGCGAGGTCGCTCGCTCATCTCGCGCGACTGGATCCAGCGGTCGTTCTCTCCGTGGAACCGAAGCCGACCTCAAGCGCCGGACCCGGACTATGGCTGGTTCTGGTGGAGGAGCGCCAGGAGATTCGGTGGCGCCGCGCACATCGCCAACGGGTGGAAAGGACAGCGGATCGCCGTCCTCCCGCGACTCGGGCTTGTCGTGACGATGACGGCCTGCATCGAAGATGGAAGCGAGAACGTCTTCAACGAGCTGCTCGATCGCTTCGTCGTCCCGTCAGTTCGCGGCGACCGGCCGCTTCGCCGCGACCCGGCGGCCGAAGCTCGCCTTGCCCGGTTACGCGAAGTGGTCCGTACCGGACCCTCACGCATCGGCGCGCAGACCGAGACGCGGATGATCCCTTCCATCCAGACGAAGGATCGGCGCGTCCCGTTCAGACCCTCCGAGGACGTGAAGCTCAAGGCGAATTGACCCCTCGCCCCCACGCGTACTAGGGTGGGCGCTATGCGATCCCTCTACGCTCGTCCGCGCTCGCGCTTCTCGGTTTCATCGATGCTGCTCCTGCTCGTGCTGTGTGCACTCGCTGTCTCCGTTCCCGCGCCCGTTCGCGGCCAGGCCAACAAGGGGCCGGCGGGCGAGCTGCGCTGGGGACTCCACGTCACGCTCGCCGCGCGCTGGCTCGACCCGGCGGAGACCGAGGCGTTCAGCACGCCGTTCATGGTCATGTACGCGCTCCACGACGCGATGGTGAAGCCGATGCCCGGCGGGCTCACCACGCCGAGCCTCGCCGAGTCGTGGACCGAATCGAAGGATCACCTGACCTACACGTTCGTGCTGCGCAAGGGCGTGAAGTTCCACAACGGCGAGCCGGTCACCGCCGAGGACGTGAAGTTCTCGTGGGATCGCTACAAGGGCGCCAGCGCCAAGCTCCTCCACGACAAGGTGAAGGAAGTCCAGATCGTCGACCCCGGTCAGGTGCGCTTCGTGCTGCGCGAGCCGTGGCCGGACTTCATCACCTTCTACGGCACGACCGCCTCCGGCGCCGGATGGATCGTGCCCAAGAAGTACGTCGAGAAGATCGGCGACGACGCGTTCAAGACCGCGCCCATCGGCGCCGGCCCGTACAAGATGGTCTCGTTCAAGCCCGGCATCGAGATCGTGCTGGAGGCGTTCGAGGGCTACTGGCGCAAGACGCCGTCGGTGAAGCGCCTGGTGATGCGCTCGATGCCCGAGGAGGCGACGCGCGCGGCGGCGCTGAAGGCGGGCGAGGTCGACATCGTCTATCTGTTGTCGGGCCCCACCGCGGATTCCGCGCGCAAGACGCCGGGCTTACGCCTGGGCGCGCCGCTCGTGAGCGGCGCCTTCTGGATCGAGCTGCCTGAGCAGTGGGATCCGAAGTCACCGTGGTCGGATCAGCGCGTGCGGCTGGCCGCCAGTCACGCCATCGACCGCGCGACGATCAACCAGGCCGAGATGCTCGGCTACGGCCGGCTTACCGGCAACTACGTGCCGCGGATCTTCCAGTTCGCCGTCGCGATGGAGCCGCACGCCTACGACCCAGCACGCGCCAAGAAGCTCCTGGCCGAGGCCGGACACCCGAACGGCTTCGACGCGGGCGACTTCTATCCGTTCCCGCCCTACGACTCGATGGGCGAGGCCATCGTCGGCTATCTACAGGCCGTCGGGATCAAGAGCCGCATGCGCACGATGGAGCGCGCCGCGTACTTCACCGCCTGGCGCGAGAAGAAGCTCCACGGCGCCATCCACGTGATCACCGCCGCGTTCGGCAATGCCGCCACGCGGCTCGAGCCGTACGTCACCAAGAACGGCGTGTACGCCTACGGCTCGCTGCCCGAGATCGACGATCTCTACGTGCGCCAGGCCCGCGAGCTCGACGTCAAGAAGCGCGAGGCGATGGTGCACCAGATCCAGCACATCATCCGCGACCGGGTGATGGCGATCCTGCTCTTCGAGCAGGCGTTCATCTGGGGCATCGGGCCGAAGGTCGCCGAGGCCGGCGACGGGCGCATTCCGGGCTTCGGGTATTCGGCGCCGTTCGAGGATCTGCGGCTGAAGTAGCGCGGGCGGGCGCGCTACGCGCGGGCGGAGCGCCGGCTGATCGTGCGGGCCACGTCGCGCGCCTGCACCGCGCCGCGCTCGGCGAACAGGCTGCAGAGCCCGGCGTAGCGCGCGGGATCGAGCAGCGCGTCCACCTGGGAGCCCGTCAGCCGGGCGCTCACGTGCGGGTCCTCGGCCAGCAGATCGCGGAACGGGCGCGACTGGGTGACCGAGCCCTGCGCGGCGTCGTAGACCGCGTCGTGGGCGCGCTGCCGGCCGATCTGCTTGCCGAGCTCGAGCATGAGCGCCTCGGCCATGATCAGGCCGCCCGAGAGATCGAGGTTCTCGCGCATCCGATCGGGGAACACCTGAAGGCCCTCGAACAGCGAGATCATGCGCTGGAGCATGTCGCCGGTCAGCTCGCAGGCCTGGACCAGCGCCCGGCTCATCATGATGCTGGTGGTGCGATCGGCCTCGTGCTCGGTATTCATCGCGTCGAGCGCCAGCGGCACGAGCGCCCTGATCTGCGCCGCGGCGGCGATGATGTCCTGCGAGAGCTTCGGGTTGCGCTTCTGGGGCATCGTGCTGCTGCCGACGGTACCGGGCGGCACGGGCTCTTCGACCTCGCCGAACTCCTGCTTCATCAGCGTGTAGATCTCGCGCCCGATCTTGCCGGCGGTCGCGGCGAGCAAGCCGAGCAAGGTGACGTACTCGGCCTGATGATCGCCGATCGTGCGCGCCGGCACGGTCATTGGCTGCATCCCGAGACGGACCGCCATCTTCTCCTGGGTCGCCAGGCCGAGCTCACCGAGCGAGGCGAGCGTGCCCGCGCCGCCTCCGAGCATCGCGACGAACACGCGCCCCTCGCACGCGCGCAGCCGCTCGACGTGACGGCAGAGCTCGTCGATCCACACCGCCACCTTGAACCCGAACGTCGCCGGCACCGCGTGCTGACCGTGCGTGCGGCCGGGCAAGAGCGCGTCTTTCGTGCGTTCCGCCAGCTCCGCCAGGTGTGTCAGCACGGCCGCCAGCTGGCCCAGGAAGATCTCGTGAGCCCGGCGCACCTGTAAGAGCTGGCCGGTCTGCGTGATGTTCTGCGTGGTCGCGCCCCAGTGGACGTAGCCGCCCGCGTCGCCCTCGCACGCGCGATCGAGCGCCCAGACCACCGGCACCAGCGGATGCCCGGTCTTCGCGAGCCCGGCCCGGACGGCAGCGAGGTCGAGATACTTCAGGTGGGCCTTGGCCACGATCTCGCGCGCCGCGGCGGCTGGGATGATCCCGAGCTCGGCCTGCGCCTGGGCGAGCGCCGCCTCGACGTCGAGCCACGACTGGAATCGAGCGGCCTCGGTGAAGAGCGCTCGGATGCCGGGATCTTCGATCCGAAGTGAGGTCGGCTCCTCAAGCATGGGCGGCCACCTGCGCCACCTCGAAGCCGTAGACGCGCGCGGTGTTGGCGCCGACGATCTTGGCCTGCTCGTCCTCGGGCACTCCCGCCAGGATCTCGGCCAGGATCTTCCGCGACTGCGGGAACGTGGATTCGCTGTGCGGATAGTCCGAGCCCCACATCATGTTGTCGACGCCGATCACATCGCGCAGGCGAATGCCGATCGCGTCTTCCTGGAAGCTCAGCACGACGTTGCGGTGGAAGAAGTCGCTCGGCCGCATGCCGTCCTTGAAGCGATAGATCGCCTCGCCGGTGCGCTCGCGGTACGTGTAGTCCATCGAGGCCAGGATGTGCGGCGCCCACGAGAGCTCGAACTCGACGATGGCCAGGGTGAGCCGCGGATAGCGCTCGAAGACGCCGGAGAAGATCATGTCGCACATCGAGAGCGCCGGATAGTGCGCCTTCGTCGACCGGCTGCTTGCGTCGCGCAGGGTCTTCTCGCCCGCGCCACGGATTTTTCCCTGCCGCCGGGTGGCGGTGTGCAGGCTGAGCGGCATCCCGAGCGACTCGGCGGCGGCCCAGAAGGGCTCGTACTCCGGCTGGTCGTAGCGCCGGTGGTCGAGCGGATGCTCCGTGATCATCGCGCCGGCCAGGCCCAGGCGCGCCGCGCGCTCGAGCTCGCCGATGCCCTCCTGGACGTCGTCCAGATTGACCATGGCGATGCCCTTGAGCCGCTTGGGATCGGCGGCGCAGAAGTCGGCGAGCCAGTCGTTGTAGGCGCGAAAGATCGCCGACATCAGCGCGCTGTCCGCGATGCGGAAGTAGAAGAGCCCCTGCGAGGGATAGAGCACTTCGCCGGCCACGCCGTCGAGCCGCATGTCGGCCAGATGCTGCTCGGGGTCGTAGCCGCCGCGCGGTACGTCCTCGAAACGCCCATCTCCGGAAATGGTCTCGGGCGCCTCGAACCGGGCGCCGGCGTTCGAGATGAGACCGATGCCGGAGAGAATCTGGTCCGTTTCGATCACGATCTGGTCGGCGCCGTCGATGCGCTGGATGCGCGGCGCCCGGTCGCGAAAGGCCCTGTCGATGCGCTTGGCCCACAGATCGGGCGGCTCGAACACGTGCGAATCGGACGAGAGAATCACGGCCGGGGCCATCCCGCTACCCTCCTGGCGGCAAAGATGTTCTAGAATCCCGCCAATGTCTACCCCCTATCCACGCGACCTGATCGGCTACGCCGGCAACCCGCCGCATCCCCACTGGCCCGGCGAGGCGCGCATCGCCGTGAACTTCGTCATCAACTACGAGGAAGGCTCCGAGTACAACGTTCACGACGACGGCTTCTCCGAAGCGACGTTGACCGAAGCAGGCGTCTCGGACTACGGCGTCAAGGGCCGCGATCTGGCCGCCGAGGGCATGTTCGAGTACGGCAGCCGCGTCGGCTTCTGGCGCGTCCTGCGCATCTTCAAGGAGCGCGGCTTGCCGCTGACCGTCTTCGGCTGCGCGCTGGCGCTCGAGCGCAATCCGGCCGTCGCCGCGGCGATCCGCGAATCCGGCTTCGACGTGTGCTCGCACGGCTGGCGCTGGATCAAGCACTGGGAGCTCACCGAGGCGCAGGAGCGCGAGCACATCCGCATGGCCGTCGAGTCGATGAAGAAGACCGTCGGCGAGCGCCCGCTCGGCTGGTACTGCCGCTCCGGGCCCAGCGTGAACACGCGGCGCCTGATCGTGGAGGAAGGCGGTTTTCTCTACGACTCCGACGCCTACAACGACGAGCTGCCTTACTGGGTGCGCGTGAACGACCGGCCGCACCTGGTCGTGCCCTACAGCCTGACCGCGAACGACTCGAAGTTCGGCCGCGGCGGCTTCTTCACCGCGGACGACTACTACACGTTCGTGAAGGACGGCTTCGACGTGCTCTACCGCGAGGGACGCACACAGCCGAAGATGATGTCGCTCGGCTTGCATCTCAGGCTCATCGGCCACCCCTCACGCGCCGCCGGGCTCGAGCGCGCGCTCGACTACATGCAGAATCACAACGGCGTCTGGTTCACCCGGCGGATCGATATCGCCAAACACTGGGTCGCCACACATCCGGCGCCGGCGCGCTAACCGCGGAGGCGCGGCGCCGACAGGGAGATAGAGATGGGAAAGCTCGATGGAAAGGTCGCACTGATCAGCGGCGGGGCGCGGGGCCAGGGCGCCGCCGAGGCGCAGCTGTTCGCGCGTGAGGGCGCCAAGGTGGTCTTCGGTGACATCCTCGACGCCGAGGGCAAGAAGGTCGAGACGGCCATCCGCGCCGAACGCGGCGAAGCCTCGTACGTGCATCTCGATGTCACCAACGAGACCGACTGGCAAAACGCGGTCAAGCTCGCGACCGGACGCCACGGCCGGCTCGATATTCTGGTGAACAACGCCGCGATCGTCATTCCGCGCGTCGCGATTGAAGACCGCACGGTTGCCGAGTGGGATCGGGTCATGGCGGTCAACGCCAAGGGCGTGTTCCTGGGCACGAAGCACGCGATTCCGGCGATGCGCCAGGCGGGCGGCGGCTCGATCGTGAACATCTCGTCGGTCGCCGGCATTGGGCAATCGCTGCACCAGGAGCCGGCGTACGCCGCCAGCAAGGGCGCGATCCGCATCTTCACCAAGGTGACGGCGGCCCAGCACGCCAAGGACAGGATCCGCTGCAACTCCGTGCACCCCGGCCCGATCGACACGGACATGCTCCACAGCGCGATGCCCGATCCGGAGGTGCTGCGCCGCCGGATCGAGCGCGTTCCGCTCGGGCGCATGGGGACCGTGGACGAGGTCGTGAAGCTCGTGCTCTATCTGGCGTCGGACGACTCGGCGTACATGAGCGGCAGTGAGCTGGTGATCGACGGCGGCGCGCTGGCGCAATGATCAAGGTCGTGGTGCTGCTGCGCCGCCCTGCGAGCTGGACGCGCGAGCGCTTTCACCGCTGGTGGCTCGACGAGCACGTAGCGTACGGGAAGAAGCTGCCTGACCTGCGCAAATATCGGGTGTGCATGGTCACGGGCTCGACGTCGCATGAGGGCCGTGAGCCGTGGGACGGCATCGCGGAGCTCTGGTTCGACAACCGCGAGGCGCTTGATCGCGCGTGGTCGTCCGAGGTTGGGCAGATCGCGCTGGCGCATTCGCGCGAGAGTCACAGCGACCGGCTGGTGCTGATCACCGAGGAGCACGAGCTCATCGGCTGATGTCGGCTTGAGGAGAAATCGATGACCCCGGAACGCATACTCCAGCACGCCCCGCTGGTGCTCGACCAGCGGGCGCGCGAGCAATACTTCGCGGACGGCTTCCTCACGGTGCCCGGTTATGTCGGCGGGACGTGGCTCCGGCGATTGCGCGACGTCGTCGCCGCCAAGGTCGAGGAATCGCGCGTGTTGTCCGCCTCCGATGATCAGTTCGATCTGGCGCCCGATCACACCGCCGAGAAGCCGAACATCCGGCGCCTGCGCAAAGCTGTCGACCAGCACTCCGAGCTCTGGGAATTCGCGAAGGACCCGACGGTCGTCGACCTGGTCGCCGATCTCGTCGGCCCCGACGTGCGGTTCCACAGCTCGAAGCTCAACTTCAAGTGGTCCGAAGGCGGCGACGCTGTCTGCTGGCATCAGGACATCCAGGCCTGGCCGCACACCAATTTCAGCGTGCTCACGTTTGGCGTCTATCTCGACGACACCGGCCCAGAGCAAGGTCCGCTGACCGCGATCCCCGGCACTCACCGCGGGACGATCTTCGACCAGTTCGACGACGATGGCCGGTGGATCGGCGCGCTCACCGCGCGCGACACGGCGAGCTTGCCAGCTGGTTCCGCGGTCGACATGTGTGGCCCGGCAGGCACCGTGGTGCTCCTCCACTGTCGCGTCGTCCACGGGTCGGCTGCGAACTATTCGGCGCGCATGCGCCCGCTGCTGCTCAACGTATACGCCGCGGCGGATGCGCTGCCGATGACGCCCCTGCCCGCGCCCACGACACGGACAGGGTTGCTCGTGCGCGGCCAGGAGCCGACGCACGTGCACATGGAGCCGTACCCCGCGAAGCTACCGCCGCGCTGGGATCAGGTGGGTTATCGGTCGATCTTCGCGGCGCAGGGTGCGGGAGCGAAGGCGGAGTACGCGGACTAACCGCGCGCGACCTGGTCTTGAGTAACAGACGGTCGCCCGATACTGAACTCCCCCGCCTTTCAAAAGGACACCGAGGCTCGCGATGAAGTGTTCACGGTGCCAGCACGAGAACCGGGGCCGGCGCGAAGTTCTGCGAGGAATGCGCTGCGCCCCTGGCGCGCACCTGCGCGAACTGCGGAGCCCAGCTTTCGCCGACTGCCAAGTTCTGTTCAGAGTGCGCGCATCCGACGGGCCAGCTGGCGGCGCCGACGGTATCGCCGCGCTTCAGTGCTCCGGAAGCCTACACGCCCAAGCATCTGGCCGAGAAGATCATGACGTCGAAGGCGGCTGTCGAGGGCGAGCGAAAGCAAGTGACCGTTCTCTTCGCCGACCTCAGGGGGTCCATGGAGCTGCTCGCCGACCGTGACCCCGAGGACGCCCGGCGGCTCCTCGACCCGGTGCTCGAGCACATGATGGAAGCCGTACACCGATACGAGGGCACCGTGAATCAGGTGATGGGCGACGGCATCATGGCGCTTTTCGGCGCACCGCTCGCCCACGAGGACCACGCGGTGCGAGCTTGCTACGCAGCGCTGAGGATGCAGCAAGCGGTGAGACGCGATGCCGAGAGTCTGCGACGGACCGAGGGAGTTCCAATTCAGATCCGGGTCGGCCTGAACTCGGGCGAGGTGGTCGTACGGTCCATCGGCAGCGATCTGCACATGGACTACACGGCGGTCGGTCAGACGACCCATCTGGCCGCGCGCATGGAGCAAATGGCGACGCCCGGCTCCATTCTCATCCCTCCAGCGACGCTGACGCTGGCCGAAGGCTACGTGACCGTCACATCACTTGGCGAGATGCCGGTCAAAGGGCTGGATTCGCCGATCGCGCTGTTTGAGGTGACCGGAGCAGCGACCGTGCGCTCGCGCCTCCACGCCACCGCTGCGCGCGGGTTGACCCGTTTCGTCGGCCGCGACAATGAAGTCGAACAGCTGCGCCATGCCCTGGACCGAGCGCGGATCGGGCAGGGTCAGATCGTGGCGGTCATGGGAGAACCCGGTGTCGGCAAGTCCCGGCTGTTCTGGGAATTCATCCACTCGCATCGCACGGAGGGCTGGCTGGTTGTCGAGAGCAGCTCGGTCTCGTACGGCAAGGCGACGGCATTTCTCCCGCTTATCGACCTCCTTCGAGCCTACTTCCAGATCGAGCCCCGCGATGAACCGAGAAAAATCCGCGAAAAGGTTACAGGCAAGCTGCTCTCGCTCGATCGCGCGCTCGAGCCATCGCTCCCGGGATTTCTCTGGCTCCTGGAGATTCCTGTTGAGGATGCGCAGTGGGAGAAGCTGGACCCCCCGCAGCGTCGCCAGCGCACGCTCGACGGCGTCAAGCGCCTGTTGCTGCGAGAGAGCCAAGTGCAGCCGGTGCTCGTCGTGTTCGAAGACCTGCATTGGATCGATGCCGAGACTCAGGCGTTCCTCGACAGTCTCGTAGAGAGCCTGCCGGCCGCGCGGCTGCTGCTCGTGGTGAACTATCGCCCGGAGTATCGGCACGGCTGGAGTGGCAAGACCTATTACCGTCAGCTGCGCATCGACGCGTTGCCCCCGGAGAGCGCCGACGAGCTGCTGGCAGGCCTGCTGGGCAACGATCCCGCACTCGACTCCCTCAAGAGACTCCTCATCGAGCGAACGGGGGGAAACCCCTTCTTCCTCGAGGAGAGCGTGCGGACCCTTGTGGAGACCAAGGCGCTGGCGGGCGAACGCGGAGCCTATCGTCTGGGAAGAGCATGGCAGACGTTTCAGATCCCAGCGACGGCCCAGGCGATCCTCGCGTCGCGCATCGACCGCCTCTCAGCCGAGGACAAGCGACTGCTCCAGGCGGCCGCCGTGATCGGCAAGGACGTGCCCTTTGGCCTTCTGCAGGCCATTGCAGACCTCCAGGAGGACGAGCTCCGCACCGGGCTCGCGCACCTCATGGCCGGTGAGTTCCTCTACGAGGCCCGCCTGTTCCCCGATCTTGAGTACACCTTCAAACACGCACTGATCAACGACGTCGCCTACGGGAGTCTGCTCCACGATCGCCGGCGCTCGCTCCACGCCAAGATCGTCGCCGCGATCGAGACTCTCTATGGCGACCGGCTCGGGGAGCACCTCGAGTCGTTGGCTCAGCACGCGTTCAAGAGCGAGGTGTGGGACAAGGCGCTGAGCTACCTGCGCCAGGCCGGGGCCAAGGCATTCACTCGGTCGGCGAACCGCGAGGCGGTCGCCTACTTCGAGCAGGCACTCGTCGCCCTCAAACACCAGCCCGAGACCCGCGAGACGCTGGAGCAGGCCATCGATCTCCGATTCGATCTTCGCACGTCGCTGTTCCCGCTCGGGGAGCTGGAGCGCGTCATCACGTACCTTCGCGAAGCCGACGCTCTGGCCGGCACGCTCGCCGATCAGCGGCGGACGGGTTACGTGTCGGTCTACATGGGGCACTTCCTTTGGATGACGGGCCACTCGACCGAAGCGCGGACCTCGGCCCAGAGGGCCAAGCTCATCGCCGAAACGCTGTCGGACTTCGCGCTCAACGTGGGGGCTAACTTCTACGTCGGTGCCGATTGCCTCACGTCGGGAGAGTATCGGGAAGCCGCACAGAGTCTTCGGACCGTCGTACAACTCCTCGAGGGCGCACGCCATCGCGACCGATGTGGCCTCGCGGGATTCCCGGCGGCGATGGCCCACGGCTACCTGGCTTAGGCGCTCGCCGAGATGGGCGCTTTCGAGGAGGCGTCGGCTCACGGCCGGGAAGCAGTTCGGATCGCGGAAGCACTCGACCACCCCTACAGCTTGATCGTTGCATGCTGGGGCCCCGCGCACGTCCATCGCATCAGAGGCGAATACCGCCTCGCCATTCCTCACCTCGTTCGTGCGCTCGCGCTTTGCCGCGACTGGCACATCCCGACATTGTTGCCAATCACGGCGGGCTGGCTGGGCGCCCTGTATCCCCTGGCGGGACAAGTTGCCGAAGGTCTATCGCTGCTCGAGGAAGGCCAGAAGGCCCATGAGTCCTTCCAGACGCTGATCGTCGCCCAGACGGGCGAGGGATGCCTGGCCGCCGATCGTCTGAACGATGCGCTAAGCTTTGCTGAGCGAGCCCTCGCCCTGGCACGGAGACGTGGTCAACGCGGCTACGAGGCTTGGATCCTTCGCCTTCTCGGCGAGCTCGCCTCCCATCCGCATTCCACGAACCTCGAGATGTCTGAGCGCTACTATCGCCAGGCCACCGCACTCGCCGACGAGCTTGGGATGCGCCCGCTCCTCTCGCGCTGCCATCTGGGGCTGGGCACGCTGTACGGGCGCGTCGGGAAGGACCAGGACGCGGCGGCTCACCTCACCACGGCGGCGGCCTTGTGCCGCGAGATGGACATGACGGGTTGAACGTGACTCCGATCGACCAACGAGGGAGACCGACATGAAGCTCGTCAAGGTGCTTACTGGAACGCTGTGGGCCGTCGTATTCGCATTGATGACCCTGCCGGGGCTAGCCGCTGACTACCCCACGCCGAAAGAAGGTAGCTGGGGGGTACGCGACTTCCGCTTTCACACCGGCGAGGTTCTTCCCGAGCTGCGCCTTCATTACACGACCGTCGGCGCGCCCACCGGGGAGCCCGTGCTCATCCTGCACGGCACGACGGGATCAGGCGCCGGCATGCTCACACCCGCGTTCGCCGGCGAACTCTTCGGTCCCGGCCAGCCGCTCGATGCAAGCCGCTACTATGTGATCCTGCCCGACGCTATCGGCCACGGCAAATCGTCCAAACCCTCCGACGGGCTTCGCGCGAGCTTTCCCCGATACAACTACGACGATATGGTCTCCGCCCAATACCGGCTCCTCACCGAGCACTTGGGCGTGCGCCGCATTCGGCTCGTCCTTGGCAACTCGATGGGCGGCATGCAAACCTGGCTCTGGGCCCAGAAATATCCTGACCTCATGGACATTGCAGTGCCGATGGCGTCGCAGCCCACGGAGATGTCCGGGCGCAATTGGATGACCCGCCGACTCATCATCGATTCGATCCGCAACGACCCAGAGTGGATGAACGGCAACTACACCAAGCAGCCGCGCAGCGCTCAATTCGCCTCGGTGTTCTACGGCATCGCCACCAGCGGCGGGAATCAGGCGCTCCAGAAGATAGCGCCGACGCGCGAGAAGGCAGACCAGCTGGTCAACCAGCGCCTGAGCGCGCCGTTCCGCGGCGATGCCAATGACACCCTGTACCAGTGGGAATCATCGGGTGACTACAACGCCTCGGCCGGCCTGGAGCGCATCCAAGCGGCTCTGCTGGTGATCAACTCGGCCGATGACGAACGCAATCCGCCGGAACTTGGGCTACTGGACAAGGAAATCAGGCGAGTGAAAAACGGCCGCGTGCTGTTGATTCCTGCGAGCGACCAGACCCTCGGTCACGGCACCACCTCCCAAGCGAGGTTCTGGAAGCGAGACTTGGCCGAACTACTTCAAAGCGCTCCCCGCGGAGCGAAGTAGGGCTACGCCTTCGTCCCAGGTCTATCTGGATGAGGCGCGGAACGGTCCTCGCATGCCTGTCGGCGGCCCTCGCGCTGGTCGTTGCGGGTTGCGACCGACCGTCGGAGGCCCCGCGACCGAAAGCAATCCCACGCATCGGCTATCTGACGTCGGGCGTCTGTCCCGGGGAAGAGCGAGGCGCTCCCGGTCCCGTCTTCGAGGGTCTGCGTGCGCATGGTTATGAGGTGGGTAAGACCATTGCCATCGAGTGCCGTCTTTCGAATCAATCGGACGACCAGCGATTCCGCGAGATGGCCAAAGAGCTCATCGACACCAAGGTCGACCTCATCGTGGGAATCAGCTCGACGGCGACCCGCGCCATCACCGCGCTCACCCAGACCATCCCGGTGGTCGTCGTCGATCTCGAGACGGATCCCGTCGCGAGCGGGCTCGCGGCAAGCCTGGGCCGCCCCGGCGGAAACGTCACCGGCATCTTCCTCGACGCCGTCGAGCTCAGCGGCAAGCGTTTGCAGGTGATTCGCGAGCTGCGGCCAGGCGTGTCGAGGGTCGCCGTGCTTTCAGACGCCTCGATGGATCCAGCCCCGTTGCGCGCCGCCCAGGTCGCCGCCGAGACCATCGGTGTGCAGCTCCAGATGCTGGCCATCCGTCATCCCGAGGAAATCAGCGACGCGCTCCAGGCCGCGGTCCGGGGGCGGGCCGGCGCTGTCATGGTCGTTCCGTCGCCGGCCATGGACGTCAACGGGCTCAAGCTCGCGGAGCTCATGCTCGAGCGGCGTCTGCCTTCCGCTGGCTTGCTCCCGAGCTTCGTCAAGCAGGGCGGTCTCGTGAGCTACGGCCCCGATGTCCTGGAGCTCCTCCGGCATCTCGGATCGTTCGTCGATCGGATTCTCAAGGGTGCTCGCCCCGGCGACGTGCCGATCGAGCGGCCGACGCGTTTCTATCTGGCCATCAACCTCAAAACGGCGAAGGCGCTCGGCGTGACGGTGCCTCCGGCCGTGCTTGCGCGCGCCGATCAAGTCATCGAGTGATGCCATCGGCCGGGTCGGCTCCTTCTCCGGAGAAAACACGAGCGTCCATTTCTCCGTCTTCCCCGCTTTCATCGACCGTCTCAGACGATTTCTGGAGACTCGCAATGGAGAAGCAAGGCTGGACCTGACGGAAGACGGCGATTGACCTTCTTCCGTTGCAACTCCAAGGGGGACGTTGGCATTCGATTCAAAATTTGTCGCTACGCCGTCTTCCAGGATCCAATGAAGCGCGTTTCCTCTGAAAGGCGAGTACCTGAACCAGATGTATGCGGAGCTGGCTCGACTTGGCGCGTGACGGCTCGAGACGCAACGTCTCATAACGGAAGTAGCTAGGCCCTGCGGCCGTCCCCCTAGTACGCGTCAGAGAGGAGGTCGACCCATGGGAGGGTGGCCCTACCAGTACGTCGTCCCATTCCAAAGTGATGCCCAGGCCGCTCTGGACGCACTCCGAGCGGAAGTCTTCGCGCGCGGCGACTACTACGGGTCGCAGGCGCGCCCCCGCAACATCAAAGAGGCGGTTGATCGCTCAGGTGAGTCTGGCACGCGGTCCATCCTGGACATCGAGCGGGTGGGCAAGTCGCCGGCCTCGCGACGGGCGGCGCCTCTTACGCCGGCGGAAGTCGCGCGGTATTTCGGCGCGGCCAAGCCGACGGTGAGGATGGTCGAAGAATGCGATGCCCTGTGGGAGGACCTCGAGCGCGGCCAGGCTCGTTACGTGGTCACGTATGAAGGGGACGTCCCCGCCAACCTGGTCTTCGTGGGCTATTCCTTTGATTGACCACAGGTCGCGCCTATGGGCCTGGCGCACGTAGCAGTCTGGACGCGCGACCTCGAACGCCTCCGAGCGTTCTATGAGCGCTACTTCGGCGCGAGCGCAGGCCCACGCTACGAGAGCGCCACACGGCGCGGCTTCATCTCCTACTTTCTGACCTTTCCAAAGGGCGGGGCTCGCCTCGAGCTGATGACCCTGCCGGAGCTCGACGGTCGTGCCGAGGCGCCGGCCGTCGGCTATGCGCATCTGGCGGTGTCGGTTGGCTCACGCAGCGCCGTCGAAGCGCTCACGGCGCAGATGCGCACGGACGGCGTCCGCATCCGCTCGGAACCGCGCCAGACGGGCGACGGCTACGTCGAAGCGGTCGTGGAAGACCCTGACGGCAATAGTGTGGAGATCACGGCTTAACCTCGCAGGAGGTGATTCGTGGGCCTTCCTCCCGGCTACCGCGAAGGCGTCCTGACCGCCATCACGGTCTTCATCGCGTTCTCGCTGGGATTTCTGAAGTACTGCAGCCTCGAGACGCCGGGCCGATGGACCTGGCTGGGTATTGTCACCGTAGTCCCGATGGCGCTCGGATTGTTGTTGCAGCTGATCGCGCTATTCCGCGCGGCGTCGTGCTGTCCATCGTCATCGACACGATTTGATCGGCGGCGCCCTCAACCTAGCCAGCTGGCTACCCCGCGAGCGCGGGTGCCACCTCACGGGCGATCATCTCGAGCGACGAACGCGCCTCGCGCGGCTCGCTCGTGGTGGCCGAGATGATCAAGGTCTCGACCCCGAGGGTCGCGTAGGCCTTCGCGTTCTTGATGATCTCGGCCGGCTTCGTACCGAGCGCGTGGCGGCCCGCCCGAGCGGCCGCCAGCGACATCGCGATCGAGATCGGGATCGTCGCGGCGTCCCGACCCGCGGCGCGCGCCTCCTCGCGGAGCGACGCGATCCCCTGCCCCAGCGCCTCGGGGGCCATCCCGAGCGGCTGCCAGCCGTCACCGAGTCGCGCCGCGCGCCGGATGGCCGGACGACTCACGCCGCCGATCACAATAGGAATCGGCTTCTGCCGAGGCTTAGGCGAGAACTTCATCCCGTCAAACTTGGAGTACTTGCCGTCGAACTTCGGATCATCTTGCGCCCACAGCGTGCGCATGACCGCGATCGCCTCATCAGTGAAAGCTCCGCGCTCGGCGTACGGGCTGCCCATCGCGCGCATCTCTTTCTCGATGAGCCCCACGCCCACACCCATCACGAGCCGGCCGCCGCTCAGCACGTCGAGCGTCGCCGCCGCCTTCGCGAGCCGCACCGGATTGTGGTACGGGAGCACCAGCACCGAAGTGCCCAGACGCACACGGCGCGTCCGCGCCGCGACGAAGGTCAGCAAGGTCAGCGGCTCGTAGTACGGCCG
>Ga0111539_10002225_pt1 | contig 25916 bp, 16 predicted proteins | sample RhiMethybrSRZTD1_FD_79667 | JGI IMG/M metagenome (GOLD analysis project Ga0111539, IMG submission 79667) | Populus rhizosphere microbial communities from Tennessee, USA - Rhizosphere MetaG P. TD hybrid SRZTD1 (version 2) (version 2) | ecosystem: Host-associated > Plants > Roots > Rhizosphere >...
CAGCCGCACGGCCGCCAGCCGCACGGCCGCCAGCCGCACGGCCGCACCCGCACCCGCCAGCCGCACGGCCGCGCCCGCACCCGCCATCACGACGCCCGCACCCGCCAGCCGCACGGCCGCACCCGCGCCCGCCGGCCGCACACCCGCCGGCCGCACGGCAGCCCGGCACCGCACCGCGTCCCGCAACCGCACGCCGGGCCGGGGGCGGAGGTGGCGGCTCCTGTCGGTGCGGCGGGTCGGGCTCGCCGTCGCGGTCGTGGTGGCCGCGGGGGCGGTGATCGGCGACGTGGCGGCCAGGATCCGGCTGGACGACACGCGTGGGCGGCTCGCCGACGTCCGGGCCGATCTCGCCGCCACCCGGGACGACGTGGCGGTGGCGAACCGGCGGACAGAGCTGGTCGAGGGCGCGCTCGTGGACATCCGTGCCGACATCGAGGCCGCCGTGGCCGGCCGCACGTGGCTCGACGCCGTCACGGCCGACACCCAGGCCCGGATCGCCGCCGTCGAGGAGGACCGGGCCGAGACCGACACCGCCCAGATGCTGGTCACGGCCAACTCCGCCGACTCGATGGCGTGCTTCGGGGGCGTGTCGTCGGCCGTGCGGGCCAACCGGACGGGCGACGACCAGGCGTCGATCGCCGCCCTGCGGGCGGCCGCCGACCAGTGCAGCCGCACGCTGGCGCTCGCCACCGGGGCGCGGTTCCCGTACGACTTCGCCGACCCCTTCGTCCTGACGGCCGGCGGCGCCTACTACGGCTACTCGACGAACGCCGGCGCCGGCGACATCCAGGTCATCCGCTCGTCGGACCTCGTCGGGTGGGAGCTGGTGGGCAACGCCCTGCCGACGCTGCCCGGCTGGGCCGTGCCCGGCGCGACCTGGGCGCCGTCGGTGCTGCCCCGGGACGGCGGATACGTCGTCTACTACACGGTCCGCGAGGCGCTGTCGCAGCGGCAGTGCATCTCACGGGCGGTGGCCTCGTCGCCGTCCGGCCCGTTCCGCGACGACTCGACCGGTCCGCTGGTGTGCCAGCGCGAGCTCGGCGGATCGATCGACCCGAGCCCCTTCGTCGACGCCGACGGCCGGGCCTGGTTGCTGTGGAAGGCCGAGGGCACGGGGGGCCCGGCCCAGACGCTCTGGTCGCAGGAGCTGACCGCCGACGGTCGGGCCCTGGTGGGTCCGGCGCACGCGCTCGTGTCGGCCGACCGGGGCTTCGAGCGCGGCGTCGTCGAGGCGCCGTCGATGGTGCGCGAGGGGGGTACCTACCTGCTCGTCTACGCGGCGGGCGACTGGAACACGAGGGGCTACGCCACCGCCTACGCCACCTGCACCGGCCCGGCGGGGCCGTGCAGCAAGCCGGCCGACGGGCGCATCCTGACGTCGGGGCCCCGCCTCGCCGGCCCGGGGGGCGTGGAGCTGTTCCGCGACCGCGACGGCGGGCTGTGGGCGGCGTTCCACGCGTTCTCCGAGCCGAACGTCGGGTACCCGTCGAGCCGCTACCTGCACGTCGCCCGCGTGCGGATGGAGGGCGGGCGCCCGGTCGTCGACGCCACGACCTGACGCGGCTGCGGGTGGGGCGTTGGTCAGCCGCCGTCGGGGGTGGTGTCGTCGGGGACCGGCGTCGGGGCGGTGCCGGCCAGCCCGCCGACGAGGCGGGCGACGGTGTCGGCCACCTGCTCGTCGAGCACTCCGGCCTCGACGGCCAGCTCGTCGGCGAGGTGGTCGCGCAGGGCGACGTAGCCGTAGCTCAGCGACGCCAGCGCGGCGTGGACCCCCACCTCGTCGATGTCGGGAGGGAGGGCGCCCTCGTCGACGTCGCGGGCCAGCCGCTCGCACACGCCGACGGGATCGGGGACCATCCGCACCGCGGGGTCGCCGTCCAGCACCAGCAGCAGGGCGAGCACGATCGCCTGCCGGTGCGCCAGCGTCGTGCGGAAGAAGCGCTCGTAGCGGGGGGCGGCGGGCAGCCCGAACCCGGGGGTGAAGTCGGCCAGGCGCTGCTCGACGTCGCTGCGGAGGGCGGCGCGCAGCAGGTCGCGGCGCGAGCCGAAGTAGTGGTAGACGAGCCCGCGGTTCACGCCGGCCTCGTCGGCCACCTCCCGCAGGTTGAGCCCGGCCAGCACGCCGTTGCGCCCGAGCAGGTCGAGAGCCGCCCGCTGGAGGGCGGCCTCGGTGGCAGGGCGGTTGGGCGTACGGGGCGGGGTCGGCGCCGGCATCCGGTCAGCATGGCACGCCAGGACGGGTAGCACCGATGCCGCTACGGAGAGAGGTCGGGCCGCCGTTGGTGCCGCCGGACGGTGGAGCGCGAACGGGGCATTGCTACTATCGCCATAGGAGAAATTCGTCCTGCACCGATGTCCTGGAGGACGCACGCATGGCCGTCGCCGATCTCGACCTGGGGCGCTACAAGCTCGGCTGGTCCGACGAAGAGAACTACGTGTTCAAGCCCAAGAAGGGCCTGAGCGAAGAGATCGTCCGCGAGATGTCGTGGATGAAGGGCGAGCCCGACTGGATGCTGAAGAACCGGTTGAAGTCGCTCGACCACTTCCGCAAGCGCCCTATGCCCACGTGGGGCGGCGACATGTCCGAGATCTTCATCGACGACATCTACTACTACGTCAAGCCCACCTCCGAGCAGGTCGACGAGTGGGACGAGCTGCCCGACTCGATCAAGAACACCTACGAGAAGCTGGGCATCCCCGAGGCCGAGCGCAAGTACCTCGCCGGCGTCACCGCCCAGTACGAGTCCGAGGTCGTCTTCCACCGCAACCGCGAAGACCTCGAGCGCCAGGGCGTCATCTTCTGCGACATGGACACGGCGCTGCGCGAGTACCCCGAGCTGGTCAAGCAGTACTTCGGCACGATCATCCCGCGCAACGACAACAAGTTCGCCGCGCTGAACACGTCGGTGTGGTCGGGTGGCTCGTTCATCTACGTGCCGCCGGGCGTCGAGGTCGAGATGCCGCTCCAGGCCTACTTCCGCATCAACGCGGAGAACATGGGCCAGTTCGAGCGCACGCTGATCATCGCCGACGAGGGCTCGAAGGTGCACTACATCGAGGGCTGCTCGGCGCCGGTGTACACCACCGACTCGCTGCACTCGGCCGTGGTCGAGATCGTGGTCAAGCCCAGCGCCCGGGTCACCTACACCACCATCCAGAACTGGTCGAACAACGTGTTCAACCTGGTCACCAAGCGGGCCCGGGTCGAGGCCGAGGGTCACATGGAGTGGATCGACGGCAACATCGGCTCGCGCCTCACCATGAAGTACCCCGCGGTCTACATGGTCGGCCCCAAGGCCTCGGGCGAGGTGCTGTCGGTCGCGTACGCCGGCCCCGGCCAGCACCAGGACGCCGGCGCCAAGATGGTGCACGCCGCCCCCGAGACCACGTCGAAGATCGTGTCGAAGTCCATCTCGAAGGACGGCGGGCGCACGTCGTACCGCGGCCTCGTCCGGGTCGAGGACGACGCCTACGGCTGCAAGAGCCACGTGCAGTGCGACGCGCTGATCCTCGACGAGGACTCGGTCAGCGACACGTTCCCGTACATGGAGGTCGGCGCCCGCGACGCCGACATCGGCCACGAGGCCACCGTCTCCAAGGTCGCCGACGAGCAGCTCTTCTACCTGATGAGCCGCGGGCTGTCCGAGGAGCAGGCCATGAGCATGGTGGTCAACGGCTTCATCGAGCCGGTCACCCGCACGCTGCCCATGGAGTACGCGGTCGAGTGGAGTCGCCTCATCGAGCTGCAGATGGAAGGCTCGGTGGGGTGACCGACCCCTCGTGGCCGCCGCCCGCCGGCGGCCCGCAACCGCAGCAGGCTCCGCCGTCCGGTGGATGGCCCGAGCCCGTCGCCCCGCAGCCGTCCGGTGGGTGGCAGCAGCCCGGCCCGCAGGCCGCGCCGCAGCCGGCCCCCGGCGGGTGGCAGCAGGTCCAGCAACGTCAGCCCGGGGGGCTGATGCTGCGCACCGGGTTCTTCCCGCTGGCGTTCGTGCTGTACTTCTTCCCGCCGAAGGCGTCGATCGACGGCAGCGCCCCGTTCGACCTCCGGTGGGGCGAGAACCCGCTGCCCCGGCTGCCGCCGGGGCAGCACCGGGTGCGGGTGTGGTTCAACTACCTGTTCTTCGGCGAGTGCGGGGTCGCCGATGCGGTCGTCGACGTACCACCCGAGGGGATGTTCCTCGAGTACCGGGCGCCGTGGTTCGTGTGGAGCCCCGGCAAGTTCCCCAGCCTCGCCCGGCAGGGCGCCGTGCAGGGGGGCGCCGTGCAGGGGACGGCGGGTGCCGGTGGCGGGACCTGGCACCCCGACCCGCTCGGCCGGGCCGACCAGCGCTACTGGGACGGCCAGGCGTGGACCGGCCACGTGGTGCGCGGCGGCCAGCAGGGCTGGGACCCGATCTGACGTCAGGGCGGCCCCGACCCCACCGGCGTCGGTCGCCGCGGGCGGTCCGCGGGCCGGTCGCCCGCCTCCCGCGATTCGCGGGGTCGGCGCGGCCGTAAACCGCCCGGGACCTGGCACAATGCGTTCGTGCCGATGCGTCAGGACTGCAAGCACTTCGAGTCGAGGACCTACCGGAACGGCGAGACCGTCCGGAAGTGCGATCTCGACCTCGCTCCCGAGGCTCCCTGGCGCTGCCCGGCCGACTGCCCCCGCTACGAGCGCCGCATGGCCGACGTGAACTGGGCGCACGGCACCCTGGTCACCCCCAAGACGCCCGACGAGCCCCTCGGCGCGCTCGACCGCGACGACGGGTCGGTGGCCCGCCTTCTCGACGAGGCCGAGGACATCGTCAACTCGGCCGGCCCCGAGATCATGGCCGACGTGTTCGCCGAGCAGCAGCGCGAGCAGACCCCCCGCTGGCGCCGCTGGCTCCGCCGCCGGTAGGTCCGTCGCCAACGGGGTGACGGCGATCCGGCCTCGACCTCCGCGCCGGACGGCGTGGGGGGGCGGACGGAGCCGTCAGCCCTTCGGGCCGACCCCCAGCACCTCGCGCCACTGGGTCACCATCGCCTCGGCCACGTCGGTGGCGCCGTAGCGGGTGTGGGCGTGGTCGGCGGCGCGACGCCACCGCTCGGTCCAGCGGTCGTCGTCCCAGTGGGCCGTCTGCTGCACCAGCGCGGCGGCGCCGGCGGCGTCGGCGTAGAGGTCCGCGGCGTCGCCGACGTACCCGCGCATGCCCGGCAGGTCGGGGGCGACCACGTAGCAGCCGGTGCCGAGGGCCTCGGCGATCGACACCGACATGCCGTAGGTGTGGAGCCGGCCGTGGGTGTGGAGGTAGGTGCCCGCCCGCGCCACGAGCTCGGTGACCTCGGCGAGCGGGGCGTCGACCAGGATCTCGACGGGGGAGCCGAGCTCGTCGCGGCGGGCGATCACCTCGTCGGTCTGGTCCTCGACGAGGTAGCCGCGGCACAGCGACAGCACGAAGCGGTGCTCGGGGCACCGGGCCGCGACCGCGAGGAACGTCTCGTAGTCCTTCGTGCGCAGGCCGACCCCGGTGCGGACGACCAGGCGGCGGTCCTTCCCCCGGGCCGGGGGGTAGCGCTCCTGGTCGAACGCCACCGGCAGCGGGCGGAGCCGGGGGTGGGGGGCGGCCAGGTGGGGGAACGCGTGGACGACCACTCCGGGCTCGGCGAGCAGGTCGGCGAGGACGTCGGGCCGGTGGTCGAAGCCGTGGCCGCGCACGGCGAGGGGCACGCCGGCGGCCCGCACGGTGTCGCGGTAGCCGGCCCCCGTGTGCAGCCAGTGCGTCAGCACGACGTCGGGGCGGACGGCCTCGATCGCGTCCGCGAGCTCGCCCCGGTGGAGCGGGGCGTCGGGCTCGTAGGGCACCGCCACCTCGGATTCCGACCACACCTCGACGTGGGCTCCGAGCGCCTGGAGGCCGACGAGGTCGGAGCGGACGTACTGCTCGCTGGCCTGCGGGTAGTGCCACTCGGCGAGCAGCACCCGGAGGCCCTTGGCCGGGTGGCCCCGACCGCGATCGCGCAGCACGGCCAGGTGCGGGTGCAGCGGCGTGCGGTTGCTGATGCGCAGCGGGTCGGGCCCGTCGTCGTAGACGCTGCCGACGGCCGGGATGCGCACCGGCTCGCCGGCCACGGCCGCCAGGCGCTGGACCAGGTCCCAGTCGCCGAGCCGGGCGCGGTCCTCGTCGAACCCGCCGATGGCGTCGAGCAGGGCGCGGCGGTGGGCGAGGGCGTTGAGGTCGACGAAGTTCTGCCTCGCCAGCTCGGCGAGGCCGAGGCGGTCGTCGCGGACGGCGGGGACGCGCCCCGGGCCGACCACGAGCTGGGCGGCGACGGTCCACCCCGCGCCGGGGCGGCGAGCGAGGGCGTCGACGACCCGGGCCAGGTAGGTCGGGTGCCACTCGTTGTCGACGTCCAGGTAGGCGACGATGTCGCCCGTGGCGGCCGCCAGGCCGCGGTTGCGGGCCGCGCCGACGCCGCGGTGCCCCGCCCGCAGGACGGTGACGCCCGGAACCGACCGCCACCGCTCGACGTCGACGTCACCGACGCCGGGGCTGCCGTCGTCGACGAGCAGCAGCTCCCACCGGCGGTGCGTCTGCGCCTCCACGACGGCGATCGTGCGGTCGACGCGATCGGTCCGGCCGTGGACGGCGCAGACGACGCTGACCAGCGGCCCGTCGGCGAGCGCGGGCGGATCGATCGCCGCCAGCTGCTCGCTCGCCACCGCCACCGTGCGGCCCACGGCCGCGAGGTCGCTCCGCAGGTCGGTGCGCTGGAAGTCGTCGGCGCGGGCGACCGCGACCGCCAGCCGGTCGAGCCGCTCCTCGATGGCCGCGAGCCGCCCGCTCACCGCGTCGACGGCGGCGGCCACGGACGACACCGACGCGGCCACGTCCTGCTGGCGGGCCTCGACGTGCACGACCCAGTGGTTGACGCGGTCGAGCCGCTCGACCACGGGGTCGTCGGGGGCGTGCGCCGGGGCGCGACCGAACCGCTTCCTCCACCTGCTGGCACCCCGCACCCCGGTCCTCCCGCCCGTCGCCGTCACGGAACGCTAGCGGAGCCGTGACCAGGAACGACGCGCCGCTGCGGCCCGTGTTGGCGCGACCGTGCACCGTCGCCGGGCCCCGCCCGCCCCGCACCTTGGGAGGGCGGCGGACACGCCGGTAGGCTGGTCCGTCCCTGGCCGCGGCGCCCGCACCGCGCACACCTCGCGCGCGAGCTGCGAAAGGACCCACGCTGAGCACCTTCACCACCGACGCCTCCGCTGCGCTCCCCGGCCCGTCCTGGCTGCAGGCCCGCCGGGCGGCGGCCGCCGCCGCGTTCGCGGGCGCGGACCTGCCGTCGACCGACGAGGAGATCTGGCGCTACAGCCGCATCGACGACCTCGCGCTCGACGAGTTCGCCCCGGCCGCCCCGGCCGGCGACGCCGACCTGCCGCCCGGCACGCAGGCGCTCGTCGACGCCGTGGCCGACCGGGCCGCCACCGTGGTCGTGGTCAACGGGCGGGTGGTGCGGGCCGTCGTCGACGACGGCGTCGCCGCCAAGGGCGTCCGGGTCGGCCCGGTGGGCGACGACCAGGGCGAGCTCGTGGGCGCCGCCGTCGGCGAGGCGCCCGATGCCTTCGTCGCGCTGCACGACGCGTTCGTCGCCGAGCCGGTGGTGGTCGACGTCCCGGCGGGCGTCACCCTCCCCGGGCCCGTGGTGGTCGTGCACCTCACGACCGGCGACGGCGTCGCCGCCTTCCCCCACCTCGTCGTGCGGGCGGGCGACGACAGCGACGTGTCGGTGCTCGAGGTCCAGGCGTCGGGCGAGGGGCACGTGCTCGTCGTGCCGGTCACCGAGATCCTCGTGGGTCGGGCCGCCCGGGTCGGTCACGTGACCGCCCAGCAGCTGGGCATGGCCGCCTGGCAGATCGGCGTGCAGGTGTCGCGGGTCGAGGCCGAGGCGTCGCTGCGCAGCACCAGCGTCGGGTTCGGCGGCGAGTACGCCCGGCTGCGCACCGACTGCCGCATGGTCGGCCGGGGCGCGACCGGCGAGCTCGATGCCGTCTACTTCGGCGAGGGCGACCAGACCCTCGACTTCCGCACCTTCCAGGACCACATCGCCCCCGACTGCACCTCGAACCTGCTGTTCAAGGGCGCGGGCGGCGGCCGGTCGCGGTCGGTCTACACGGGCATGATCCGCGTCGGGAAGCAGGCCCGGGGCACCAACGCCTTCCAGACCAACCGCAACGTCAAGCTGTCCGACGGCGCCTGGGCCGAGTCGGTGCCCAACCTCGTGATCGAGAACAACGACGTCCGGTGCAGCCACGCCTCGGCCGTCGGGCCCGTCGACGAGGAGCAGCGGTTCTACCTCGAGAGCCGGGGCGTGCCCACCGAGGACGCCGAGCGGCTGATCGTCACCGGCTTCTTCGACGAGGTGCTGTCCCGGCTGCCCGTGCCCGGCGTCGTCCCGCTGCTGCGCGCGACGGTCGCCGGCAAGTTCGAGCGGAAGGACGCCTGATGGCGAAGGTGACCCTGTGCGCCCTCGACGACCTCCCCTCGGGCGCGGCCCGGCGGTTCGTGGTCGACGGCCACGAGATCGCGGTCGTCCGGCTCGACGACAGCGTCTACGCCATCGGCGACATCTGCTCGCACCAGCGCATCTCGCTCGCAGAGGGCGAGGTCGACCCCGACGAGCGCACCGTCGAGTGCTGGAAGCACGGCAGCGAGTTCTCGCTCGAGACCGGCGAGGCCCTGACCCTGCCGGCCACCCGGCCCGTGCCGGTGTACGACGCCCGGGTCGACGACGGCCAGATCGTGGTGGTGTTCGATGACTGATCCGACGACGACGGCCGAGCGTCCCGGCACCGCGGGTGAGCACGTGCTCGAGATCGCGGGCCTGCGCGCCGGCGTGGCGGGCAAGGAGATCCTCCGCGGCGTCGACCTCACGGTCCGCTCGGGCGAGGTCCACGCGGTGATGGGCCCCAACGGGTCGGGCAAGTCGACGCTCGCCCACGTGCTCATGGGCCGCCCGGGCTACGAGATCACCGGGGGCTCGGTGGTGCTCGACGGGGTCGACCTGCTGGCACTGACCCCCTGGGAACGGGCGCAGGCCGGGCTGTTCCTCGCGCTCCAGTACCCGACCGAGGTCCCGGGCGTGTCGCTGCACGACCTGCTGCAGACCTCGGCCCGGGCCGCCGGCCGGCGGTCCGACGACATCACGGCCGAGATCGCGGCCGAGGCCGAGCGCCTGGCGCTCGATCCGCGGCTCATCGACCGGCCGCTGAACGTCGACCTGTCGGGCGGCGAGAAGAAGAAGAACGAGACCCTGCAGCTGGGCGTCCTGCGCCCGGCCATCGCCGTGCTCGACGAGCTCGACTCGGGCCTCGACGTCGACGCGCTGCGCGCCTGCGCCCGCCGCATCGAGGCCGAGACCCAGCCGGTCGCCGACGGTGGCACCGGGCTGGGCGTGCTGGCCATCACCCACTACAACCGGTTGCTGCACGAGCTGCGGGCCGACGCGGTGCACGTGCTCGCCGGGGGCACCATCGTGCGCTCGGGCGGCCCCGAGCTGGCGCTCGAGCTCGAGGACAGCGGCTACGCCGGGCTCGTCGGGCCCGAGCTCGCCGGCGAGGACGAGGGCACGCCGGTCGCGGTGCGGCCCACGATCGACGACCCGTTCGGTGGCCCCGGAGCGGGCGACCCCTTCGCCGACCCGCTCGCCTGAGACCCGGCCCGCCCCGAGACGCTGGGGCGCCGTCAGTCCGACCGCAGACCCAGCGTCGTCGTCACGTGGTCGGCCTCGGCGCGCAGCGCCTCGATCCAGTCGCGGTCCGACGGGCGGCCGCGGGCGGCCAGCACCCCGGCCAGCGCCCGCTGGGTCAGGGCCACCCAGGCCCGGGCGTGGGTGGCCGAGTGTCGCCGCAGGGCCGCCTGCAGGTGGCGCTCGGCGTCGCTGCCGTCGCCCGCGGCCGCGGCCAGCCGCCCCAGGTGGAAGCTCGCTGCCCCCGCGTAGCTGAGGTAGCCCGCGCAGCACGTGCGGTCCGCGTGGCCGGACAGGGCCGTGCGGGCGGCGGCGATGTCGTCGGTCGAGCCGTGCGCGACCGCGACGAGGGCGTCCAGTGCCAGGTCGTGGAGGCGGCCGGCGTCGTGGTCGGCGCGGTCCCCACCGTGCCCGCGGCCGGACCGCCGCACCGGCGGGTCGGTGCCGGTCAGCCAGGCGAGCACCGGGCGGTGGCGGCCCTCGAGCTGCTCGGGCCGGTCGAGCAGTGCCGTCCCCGGGTGGTCGGGCGCCTCGGCCCGGGCCGTGCCGACCGCGGTGGCGGCCTCCGCGAGGGCCACGGTCGCCTCGCCGACGTGCCCCTCGGCGACCAGCAACGCCACCGCCCGCTGGGCCAGCACCGCGGCCGCGAACGCGTCGCCCCGGCCCGTCGCCTCGCGCAGGGTGGCCATCGCCTTGTCGATCACGGGCTCGTCGCCGGCCTCGGCCGCGGCCATCGCTTGGTGGTGGGCGGCGACGACCCGGTAGCGGGCGTCGCCGGCCGCGTCGGCCAGCTCGGCCAGCTCGTCGGCCAGCCGCGCCCGGTCGTCGGCGTCGGCCGGGGCGGTGTGGGCGAGCAGGGCGGCGTGCAGCGCCTCGAGCATCTGCGGCACGCGGCTGCCGGCCGGGCGGAGGCCGAGGTCGCCGCCGAGGCGGAGGCGGCGCACCAGCAGGCGGGCGGCGAGGGCGAGGCAGTCGTCGCCGCCCTCGGTGTCCGGGGGCGTGAGCGCGGCGTCGACCAGGTCGCGGGCGAGCGCGCGGCGCGTCGGGTCGGCTTCGGACGCGTCGGCGAGGGCGAGGGCGGCGTCGGCCAGGGCGTCGTACCGGTCGTGCCGCAGGGCCAGGTCCGCGCCCCGTGCCAGCGTGTCGGCGGCACCCGGTTCGCCCGCGCTGAGCTCGGACAGGCCGAGCTCGACGGTGACCTCCGCGATCATCGGTCCCTCACCGGCGGGGGCGTGCTCCAGCGCCTGGCGCCCGAGGCGGACGGCCTCGGCCGGCGCCCGGCGGCGGGCCGCCTGCGCCGCGGCCCGGCGCGACCAGCGCACGGCCCGCAGGTCGCCGCCGGGGTCGGCGCCGGCGGCCGCGTGGTGGGCCAGCACGGCGGCGTGGGCGTCGAGGTCGCGGGTCCGCAGGCGTTCGAGCGCGTCGGCGGTGCGGCGGTGGAGGGCGCGGCGGCGCGCCCCGCTGAGCTGCACGTCGAGCGTCCGCCGCACGATGTCGTGCGGGAACCGGTAGCGATCGGCGGTCTCCTCCACGACGAGCCCCGAGGCCAGGGCTGCGTCCGCGGCGTCGAGCAGGCCGTCCTCGTCGAGCCCCGCCGCCGCACCGGCGACGTCGAGGTCGAAGCGGGATCCCGCCACCGCGCCCGCCCGCAGCAGGTCGACGATCGGCGGCGCCAGGCGGGCGACGCGGAGGGCCACGAGGTCGTGCACGCTCTGGGGGATCTCGGTCGCCGGCGCACCCGCCGTCGCCGGCATGCGGCCGAGCTCGGTGACGAGGAACGGGTTCCCCGCCGTCTCGGCCACGAGGCGACGGGCGTCGGCGCGGTGGTCGCCGTGGCCCCGCAGGTGGCCGAGCAGGGCGAGCACGTCGTCCTCGCCGAGCCCCCGCAGGGGCAGCCGGCGCACCCACCCGTCGCGGTCGAGGGCGTGGACGACCTCGCCGAGGGCGTGGCCGGGGCCGAGGTCGTGGTCGCGCGTGATGGCCACCACGAGGATCGGCGCGTCGCCGGCCCGTCGCAGCAGGTGGCGCACGAGCAGCAGCGTGTCGTCGTCGGCCCACTGGAGGTCGTCGAGCACGAGCAGCACCGGACGGTCGTCGGCGACGGCGGCGAGCAGATCGGTGACCGAGGCGAAGAGCCGGCCGCGGTCGGGGACCGCCGGGCGTCCGCCCCGGGCGTCCGGTCCCGCGGCCGCCCCCGCGGACGTTCCCGCGGCCGTTCCGGCGCCGCCCGGCCCGTCGGGGCCGAGGGCGGGCAGCAGCGCCGCCAGCTCGGCCGCGGCCTCGGGCCCGAGCCGGGGCATCTCGTCGGCGGGCGTGGCCGCCACCAGACCGTCGAGCGCCTCGACGAGGGGCTGGTAGGGGACGATCGCCTCCTCGTCGCAGCGGCCGAACAGCACCAGGCCGCCGCGCTCGGCGACGGCGCGCGCGGACTCGGTAGCCAGGCGCGACTTGCCGATGCCGGCCTCCCCGGAGATGACCACGACCTGCCGGCCGCCCTCGGCGGCGTGGTCCCAGGCCTCGGCCAGCACCGACATCTCCGTGGCGCGCCCGACGAACGGCACCGCGGTGCGGGCGGTGCCGGCGCGCGGGTGATCGCCGGCGCGGCCCGGTCGCCCCGCCGGGGCGGGGCCGAGCAGGGCGAGGTAGGCGGTCTCGGTCTCGGGCGACGGGTCGACGCCCAGCTCGTCGGCGAGCAGCCGGCGCAGGCGCTGGTAGGCCCGCAGGGCCTCGGCCCGGTCGCCGGACGCGTCGAGAGCGGCGATGAGGGTGCGGTGGGCGCCCTCGCGCAGCGGAGCCCGCTGCACCGCCTCGTCGGCCGCCGCGACCGCGGCGCGGCCGTCGCCCTGGGCCGTCGCCGCCTCCGCCGCCAGCAGCAGCGCCGCGACCGCCGTCTCGTCCAGGCGGCGCCGCACCTCGTCGGCCCACGCGCCGGGGTGGCCCCGGAGGAACGGGCGTGCCGCGACGGCGGCCGCCGAACGCGCCAGGGCGGCCGCAGCGGACGGGTCGCCGAGGAGGGCGCGCCGGGCCCGCTCGAGCCGCGCCTCCGCGTGCTCGACGTCGACCACGAGCTCGAGGTCGGGCGGGAGCGCGAGCTGGTAGCCCTCGGCGGCGGCGGCGATCACCTCCCCCGGCAGGCCGCCCACGCGGGCGAGCGCGCTGCGCGCCCGGCTGACGTGGGTGCGCAGCGCCGAGGCCCAGGTCGCCGGCATGGCCTCGGGCCAGACGATGCCGGCGAGCGCGTCGCGACCGACCCCGGCGGCGCGCTCGAGCACCAGGGCCGCGAGCACCACCCGCGCCGGCCCCGTCAGCAGCTCGCGGCCGTCGTCGTCGCCTCGGCTGATGGAGACGTCACCCGCGAGCGTGATCTCGAGTCGCACCGGCCTCCCTGGGTGCCCGCCGTGTCTGATCCCGCCGCCGATGCCTGCCCTGGGCAGTCTGCCACCCGCGCGAATCCGCAGGCCAACGACACGTTTCCGCGGCGACCGCGGGCGTTTGCACACCGTTTGCACCGCCGGGGGCACGATGCGGTCACGGAGCAACCGGGTGTGTCCACCTGCCAGCGGATCGAGGCGGATCGTCCAGGCGGGACGGGCGGACGGACACGGTTGCGCCCCGGCAGTGGGCCGGCCTGCGGCGGGGCCGGCCCACTTGCGCGGGACGTCGCCGGCGCTGCCGGCGCATGATCGAACACGACACGCAGGCAACCGGGACATCCGAGGACGGAGCTGGGCCATGGACGGCGCAGGAGAGCAGTCGATCCCCCCGTCGCCCCGCCTCTCGCGCCCGCACGGCGACCTGGCCACCCGGTACGACGTCGTCGTGGTGGGCTCGGGGTACGGCGGCGCCATCGCCGCGTCCCGGCTGGCGCGGGCCGGGCGCTCGGTGTGCGTGCTCGAGCGCGGCCGCGAGATCCCGGCGGGCGACTTCCCGGCGACGGCCACGTCGGCGGTCGGCCAGGTCCAGGTCCAGCGGGGGTCGCGCCGGTGGGGTCGCCGCAGCGGCCTGTACGACCTGCGGGCCGGCGACGACCTCAGCGTCATGGTGGGGTGCGGGCTCGGCGGCACGTCGCTGATCAACGCGGGCGTGGCCCTGCGCCCGCCGGCGTGGGTGTACGACGACGAGCGCTGGCCCGCCGAGCTGCGGGGCGCGGACGTGGGCCCGGCCGCGCTCGACGACTACTTCTCGCGGGCCGAGCGGATGTTGGGGTCGACGCCCTTCCCCGACACGTGGGACGAGCCCGCCAAGCTGGCGGTGCTGCGGCGCGCCGCCGAGGGCATCGGCCAGACCGTGACCCGCCCGCCGATCAACGTCACGTTCGCCGACGGTCCCAACGCGGCCGGCGTCGAGCAGCGGGCGTGCACCCGGTGCGGCGACTGCGTGACCGGCTGCAACCACCGCGCCAAGAACACCGTCACCGAGAACTACCTGCCCGACGCGGTCGCCCACGGGGCCCACATCTTCTGCGAGGCGTCGGTGCGCACCGTCGAGCGGGCCCCCGACGGGTCCGACGGTCCGTGGCGGGTGTCCTTCGCCGTCACCGCCGGCGGGCGCGGCCGCTTCGGCGCCCCCGCGTCGTTCGTGTTCGCCGACGTGGTCGTGCTCGCCGCCGGGGCGCTCGGGTCGACCGAGATCCTGCTGCGGTCCCGTGCCGGTGGCCTGGCCGTCTCCCCCCGGCTGGGTGACCGCTTCACGGGCAACGGCGACGTGCTGGCGTTCGCCTACGACGTGCAGGGTGGCCCGATGCGGGGCATCGGGATGGGACGGCGACCGGTCACCGACGACACGGCGGTCGGGCCGTGCATCACCGGCACGATCGACCTGACCGGCACGCCCATGCCCGGCAAGGGCGCCCTCATCGAGGAGGGTGCGATCCCCGGAGCGCTGCGGTGGCTGATGCCGGCCGCGTTCGCCGTCGCCGCCGACATCGACGACGGCGGCAGCCCGCTCGCCTTCGCCCAGCGGCTCGGCCGGCGGCTGACCGCCACGGCCGGTGCCGCGCTCGACCCCACCGACGGCCCCGCGGATCGCTCGCTCACCTACCTCGTGATGAGCGACGACGTCGGCGACGGCCGCCTCTGCCTCGACGACGACGCCCTCCGCGTCGAGTGGCCCGCGGTCGGCGACCTGCCGATCTTCGACCACAACGCCGACGTGCTGCGGTCGCTGTCGGCCCAGATGCCGGCCGAGTACATCGCCAACCCGCTGTGGTCGCCGATGCTGCGCGAATCGCTGGTGACGGTGCACCCGCTGGGTGGTTGCGCCATGGGCGACGACGGCGGCCGGGGCGTCGTCGACCACCGGGGCCGGGTCTTCTCGGGCGAGGGCGCCGAGGTCCACGACGGGCTGCTGGTGGCCGACGGGGCCATCGTCCCGCGGCCGCTCGCGGTGAACCCCCTGCTCACGATCTCGGCCCTCAGCGAGCGCGCGGTCGACCTCCTGGCCGCCGAGCGGGGCTGGGTCGTCGGCACCGACCCCACGCCGCCCCTCCCGCCGATGCCCGCGCCCACGGCCGAGCGGCCGGGCCTGCGGTTCACCGAGCGCATGGCCGGGTGGGCCGGGCCTGCCGAGGGGGGCGACCCCGAGCGGGGCGCGGCCCAGGGCGAGAGCGACGGCACCCGCCTCGAGTTCGTGCTCACCATCGACGTCGACGACCTTCCGGCGATGCTGCGCGACCCCGCCACCCCCGGCCGCCTGAGCGGCACGGTCGTGGCGCCGGCCGTCGCCGCACGCCGCCTGCGGGTCGAGTCCGGCGAGTTCCGCCTCGCGCAGGAGGACCCCACCCACGTCGACACCTGGAACATGCGCTACTCGATGGCCCTCGTGGCCGACGACGGCCGCCGGTTCCGGTTCGAGGGCCACAAGGTGCTGCACGACCGCTTCGGGCTCGACCTGTGGGGCGACACCACGACCCTGTACGTGACGATCACCGACGACGCCGGCGCCGCGGTCGCCGGCGGCGTCATGCACATCTCGCCCGGCGACTTCGCCCGGCAGCTCCGCACGCTCCAGGTCACCGGCGTCGACGGCCGGGCCGACCGCCTGCGGTGGACCGCACGGTTCGGGTCCCGCTTCTTCCGCTCGCTCGCCAAGGTCTACGGCAGCCTCGACGACCTCGTCGCCTTCCCCGAGCGCCCGGCCCGGCCGCTGCCGCTGCGGGGTGCGGGCCGGCGCCGGCTGCAGATCCCGGCCCCCGAGCCCCGGTGGTGCGACGGCGACGGCCGCTGGCACGAGGGCGACGAGATGGGCGACGACGCCTGGCTGCGCCTCGTGCGCTACGAGGGCGGCCGGCGGGGGCCGGTGCTGCTGGCCGCCGGCTTCGGCATGTCCTCGACCTCGTTCCTGGTCGACACCGTCGCCACCAACCTCACCGAGCACCTGGTGGGCGCCGGCTACGACGTCTGGCTCTTCGACTACCGGGCGAGCATCGACCTCCCGTCGGCGCGGACCTCGTTCACGCTCGACGACATCGCCCGGGACGACTGGCCCACCGCCGTGGCCGAGGTGCGCCGCGTGACGGGTGCCGGCAGCGTCCAGGCCCTCGGCCACTGCGTCGGCTCGGCCTCGCTGATGATGGCCCTGGCGTCGGGCACCGACGACGTGCGCTCCGCCGTGTGCATGCAGTTCCCGCTGCATCCCGTGACGTCCAGCCTCAACACGGTCAAGGCCTCGCTCAAGATCGACAAGGCCCTCGCCCGCCTCGGGCTCTACACCGTCCAGCCGCAGGCCCGGTTCACGATGCCCAACGCCGCCCTCGACCTGGCGCTGCGGGGCGCCCCCATGCCGCGCGACGAGCGGTGCGGAAAGCCGTTGTGCCGCTGGATCAACGCCATCTACGGGTGCACGCACGCCCACGATCAGCTCGACGACGCCACTCACGACGCGCTCGAGGACATGTTCGGGGTCGGCAACCTGGCCGCGCTCGGCCAGCTGGGCACGATCATGAACCGCCGGCTCGTCGTCGACGCCGGCGGCGACGAGGTCTACACCCGGCATCCGGAGCGGATGCGGCTGCCGATCCTGCTCGTGCAGGGTGAGCGCAACTACATCTTCCGGCCGCCCGGCACGATGCGCACGTTGCGCTGGCTGCAGACCGCCAACGAACCGTCGCTCTACCAGCGCGTGGTGCTCCCCGGCTACGCGCACCTCGACGCCCTGATCGGCCGCCAGGCCCACCGGGACGTCTTCCCGGCGCTCACCGCCCACCTCGACCGCTTCAACCGGTGAGCGCCGGGGCCGGTGGGGCCGCCGGGCCGGTGCGGCCCACCGGCCCGCTGTCAGGCCAGCTTGGGGTGCCGGACGGGCAGCGAGCCCAGCGACAGCGCGGCCGCGACCTCGTCGGCCTCGGCGCGCAGCGCGGCCGCCCGGTCCGCGTCGCCGCGGCCCGCCCGTTCGGTGAGGGCGTTGGCGAGCCAGGCGGCCGACAGGGCGGTCCAGGGGCGGGCCGACACGACCCGGTGGCGGCCGAGGGCGGCATCGAGGTGGGCGACGGCGTCGTCGGTGCGCCCGAGCACCGTCGCCAGCGTGCCCAGGTGGTGGTCGACCGCGCCGAGGTACGCCACGTAGCCGAGCACCGCGTTGCGGCCGCCGTAGGGCGCCAACATGTCGTAGGTGACGCGGGCCCACCGCTCGTCGCCCGCGAGCGAGGCCGCGATCGCGGTGGCGATGACCGCCGACGTCCAGTGGTACCCGGCGTCGGTGCCGACGAGGTCGTCGGTCGGGCGTTCGGCCAGGCGGCCGAGCGCGCCGTCGATGTCGCCCGTGGCGGCGTCGACCCACGCCCGCAGCGCCCACCACACCAGCGATGCGGGCATCTGGGCGGCGACGCCCTCGACGGTGGGCTGGGCCGCGCCCAGGTCGCCCTGCAGCCACCGCACGACGAACGTCTGCATGAAGTGGATGGGCGCCGCCTGGGGGTGGCCGGCCACCTCGAGCCGCAGCCGCAGGGCGTCGGCCTGGCGCTCGGCGTCGGCGAAGCGTCCCTCGAGCACCGCCCACATCACCTGCCACATCGTGGCCAGGCGGAGGTGGTCGGGGTGCCGGACCGTGCCGGCGAGCTCGGTGAACCGGCCGGCCAGGTCGCGCGCGGCATCGTGGGCGCCGACCACGAACAACGGGTGGATGCGCGCCCGTGCCCCCTGCAGCACGAGGTCGGGGTCGCCGGTCTGCTCGCCGATGCGGATGATCTCGGCCCCGATCTCGAGGTGGTCGTCGACGTCGTCGGGACCGTCGAGGGCCAGCACCCGCGACCCCAGCACCGACGCGACGACGACGGGGGCGTCGAGGCGACGGGCCATCGCCTCGGCCTCGTCGGCCACGGCTCGCCGAGCCGCGTGGGGTGCATCGCTGTGCAGCACGTGCGCGAGGCGGGCGAGGGTGAGGGCACGGGCGCGGGAGTCGTCGGTCGCCAGGCGCGCCAGCGCCTCGTCGAGCAGCCGGCGGGCGGTCGGGTTGGACGCCGGCGTCGCCGGCAGCCGGCCGGCGTAGCCGAGCGCGGCGCGCCCGAACAGGTCGGTGCGATCGAGCTCGCGCGCCAGGTCGGCCGCCTCGAGGTAGCGGCGGTCGCGGGCGTTGAACTCGCCGGCGCGGTCGTGGGCGTCGGCGAGGTCGAGCCGCAGCTCGCACCCGAGCTCGAGGTCGGCGACGCCGTCGCCGCCGAACCTGTCGTGCACGTCGACCACCCCGGACAGGAACGAGACCGCACCCTCGAACGCGGTCTCGCGCCGGGCCTGGTCGGCGGCGGCGCGCCCCCACCGGATGGCGAGCGCCGCCGTGTCGGGGTCGGCCGCCCTCAGGTGGTGGTGCGCGATCTCGGCCGCCGTGCCGCGGTGGTCGGGACCCTCGCTGAGGGCCCGGGCGATGCCGCGGTGCAGCTCGGCGGCGCGCTCGGCGGGGACGTCGTCCTGGAGCGCCCGCCGCACGACGGCGTGGGCGAACGCCAGCGTGTCGGGGTCGTCGGTGTCGCGCACGACCCCGGCCCGTGAGGCGTCGTCGAGGCGGTGGCGCAGGTCGAGCACCCGCACGCCCTGCACGTCGGCGAGGACCGACAGCGAGAACCTCTCGCCGGCGACGGATGCGGCCGCCAGCGTGTCGTTGACCTCGGGGGAGAGGTTCGCCAGGCGCCACCGCACCACGTCGTGCACGCGGTCGGGCAGGCGCTCGCGGGCCTGGGCCAGCGCCGCGGCCGGGTCGCCCGGGTCGAGGCCCCGCAGGATCTCGTGCACGAGCAACGGGTTGCCCGCGGTCTCGTCCGTGAGCCAGCGGGCCGCGGCCTCGTCGTCGCCGATCGCCCCCGCGCGCCCGAACACCTGGCCGATGAGTCCGACGACCGCGTCGGCGTCGAGGCCGGCGAGGTCGATGCGGTCGACACCGGGAGCGCCCTCGAAGGTGCCCAGCGTGTGCAGCGGCCCCATGCCCTCGACATCGCCGTCCCGCAGCGTGACGACGACGAGGACGGGGCCGTCCGGCGGCTCGTCGACGAGGTGGCGCAGCAGGCGCAGCGACGAGTGCTCGGCCCACTGGAGGTCGTCGAGCACGAGCAGCACCGGATGCCGGGACGCCATCGCCCCGAGCCAGTGCCGGACGGCATCGAACAGCCGCAACCGCTCGGCGTCCGGGTCGTCGACCAGGGGCGCCCGCACGCCGCCGACGCGGGCGCCGAGGTCGGGCAGGAGTCGGGCGAGGTCGTCCGCGTGCGGGGCCACGTCGCGTCGCAGCACCGTGCGCGGGCAGGCCGCGGCGTAGCTGCCCAGCGCCTCGCGGATGGCCTGGTAGGGGGCGAGGCCCTCTTCGTCCCACCGCCCGTAGAGCACGATGCCGCCGGCGGCGTGCACCCGCAGCGCCTGTTCGGCGGCCAGGGTCGTCTTGCCGATGCCCGGGTCGCCGGACAGCACGACGACCCGGTGGCTGCCCTCGACCGCCGCGGCCCAGGCGCCCTCGAGGCGGGCGATCGGCCCGGCCCGGCCGATGACGGGACGGGAGGCGGCGCGGTGCGCCCACCCGAGGTTCGACGCCGCCACGTCGTCCTCGCCGGACGCGCTCCACCGCAGCTCGTACACCCGCTCGTCGCCGGCGACGGCCACGGACACCATCTCGGTGCCGGGCGGGAGCGCGTTCGCCACCATGACCGCCGTCGACGACGCCAGCAGCACGGGCGAGTCGAGCCCCGAGGCGAGGACGCGCTCGGCGCGCGCGGGCGCGGCGCCGCGGTGGACCCCGTCGCCGTCGTCGACCTCGCCGGTGGCGAGGGCCAGGCGAGCCTGCCCGGTCGGCGGCAACGCCCCGGTCAGCCGCAGCGCCGCGGCCGCCGCGTCGGCCGCCAGGTGGAACGCGACCACCATGCCGGCGCGCCCCGCAGGCGGGTCGACGACGACCTCGACCTCGGTGGCCACCCCGTCGACCTGGTCGACGAGGGCGCGCACCTGCCCCGCCAGCCGCGCGTCGACGTCGACGCGGAGGATCGTGAGGACCGCGGGCACGACGTGCGACTCTACGTGGCGGCGGGGTACCGGTGGGCGGTCGGGGCCGGCGTTGCCGGATCGGTCAGAGGATGGAGGGGACCACGGCCTCGACGACCGCCGGCCCGGGGGCGGCCAGGGCCCGGCGCAGCTGGTCGGTGAGCTCGTCGGCGGTGGTCGCCCGGGTGGCGGGCACGCCCAGGCCCTCGGACAGCGCCACGAAGTCGATGTCGGGGTGCGACAGGTCGAGGAGGCTCTTGGCCTTCGGGCCCGGGGCGTCGGCGCCGACGCGGTCGAGCTCCATGTTCAGCACCGCGTACGACCGGTTGTTGAACACGACCGTGACGACGTCGAGCTGCTCGCGGGCCTGGGTCCACAGCGCCTGGATCGTGTAGAGGGCGCTGCCGTCGGCCTGGAGGTTCACGACCTTCCGGTCGGGGCAGGCGACGGCGGCGCCGGTGGCCACCGGCATGCCCTGGCCGATGGCGCCACCGGTGAGGCAGAGCCAGTCGTGGGGGGCGGCGCCGGCGGTCAGCCCGGGAGCGAACAGGCTGGACGTGTTGCCCTCGTCGGAGACGATGGCGCCCTCGGGCAGCAGGGCGGCCACGGCCTGGGCCACGGCCGTGGCCGTGAGCTCGCCGGTCGGCAGGTCGGGCCGCTCGGCCGGTTGCAGCGTGGCCCCGTCGGCGGGCGCGCCCACCGCCTCGGCCAGCGCGGCGAGGGAGGCGCCGGCGTTGCCGCCCCCGTTCGACAGCACGTGCACCTCGCACCCGTCGGGCACCAGGTAGCTGGCCTTGCCCGGATAGGCGAAGAAGCTCACCGGGGCCTTGGCGTCGACCAGCACGAGGTGCCGGAGGCCGGCGAGCTGCGCGGAGGCGAACTCGGCGAGGTAGGCGAGCCGGTCGATCGGCGGGATGCCGGCGCCGCGCTCGAGCCGGGTCGGGAACGTCTCGGCGAGCAGGCGGGCGTCGGTGGCGTTGGCGGCCCGGCTGGCGTCGACGAGGGCGCCGGCCCGCAGGGCGGCCCCGCCGAGGAGGAAGCCGCACGGCTCGCCCGAGCGCAGCGCCTTGGCCACCGCCTCGACGGCGTCGTCGTCGACGGGCGTCGCGGGGCGGGGCGGGATGGGGTCGGCGACGAGGCCGCCCTCGGACCAGCTCACGTCGGCGGGCAGGATCAGCGTCGCCACCTGGCCCGGCGGCCCCGAGGCCACGGCGACCGCCTCGGCGGCGTCGCGCCCGATGTCGGCGGGCTTCTGCGACCAGCGGATCCACGGCGACACGTTGCGGGCGACGGTCTCGATGTCGCTCTCGAGCTGGGCGTCGTACTGCTTGTGGTAGGTGGCGTGGTCGCCGACGACGTTGACGATCGGCACCCGGCCCTTCCGGGCGTTGTGGAGGTTGGCGAGGCCGTTGCCGAGGCCCGGGCCGAGGTGCAGCAGCGTGGCGGCGGGCTTGCCGGCCATGCGGGCGTAGCCGTCGGCCGCCCCGGTGGCGACGCCCTCGAACAGCGCCAGCACGCCGCGCATCTCGGGGACCGTGTCGAGAGCGGCCACGAAGTGCATCTCGGACGTGCCGGGGTTCGAGAAGCAGGTGTCGACGCCCGCCGCCACGAGCGTGCGGATGAGGGCCTGGGCCCCGTTGAGCTCGGAGGGGGCGGACGGTGCGGTGCTGTCGCTCATGCGGGCTCCAGGGGTTCCGGGGCCGAGGACCGTCGACCGCGGGTCGGGGGTGGGCAGGCGGGGGGACGGCCGCGACCGGTCATCCGAGCATCGTGCCCGGGTTGAGGATGCCGTGCGGGTCGAAGGCGGCCTTGATGCGGCGCATCAGCGCGATCTTGGCGGGGTCCTCGAGCTCGAGGAAGTAGCCGGCCTTCTCGGTGCCGAGGCCGTGCTCGCCCGAGATGGCGCCGCCGAGCGCCATGCCCGCGGCGAACAGCTCGTGCATGATGCGGCCGCGCACCTCGGCGTCGGGCTGGAACACGGCCATGTGCACGTTGCCGTCGCCGGCGTGGCCGCAGCCCGCGATCCACGACCCGTTGTCGCTGGCGATCTCGCTGACCCGCGCCATGAACGCCGGCACGGCGGCGCGGGGCACCACGACGTCGATGATGTCGTCGGCGCCGTTGGCCTTGGCCACCCAGAACGCCTTCTCGCGGGCGTCGATCAGCCCGGCCGCGGCGCCGGGGGGCAGCACGTAGACGTCCATGGCGCCCAGGTCGGCGAGCTGCTCGGCCACGGCCTGCGTGTCGACCTCGAGCCGGTCCCCGTGGGTCGACTCGAGGCCGACCACCAGGTAGGCGAGGGCGGTCTCCTTGACCACGTCGGGGATGCCGAGGTCGAGCCCCACGTAGGCGGTGGCCGCCGCCATGGTCAGCATGTCGATGTACTCGAGGATGAGCGGGCCGACGCCGCTGCGGACGATCTCGGGCACGGCCGCCGTCACGGCCTCGAGCGACGTGAACGGGGCCAGCACCGTGGCCTGGTGCGGAGCTCGCGGGTAGAGCTTGAGGTAGGCCTTGGTGACGAGGGCCAGCGTGCCCTCGGACCCGACCACGAGCTGGGTCAGGTCGTAGCCGGTCGAGACCTTGACGACCTTGCCCCCGCACTGGATCACCTCGCCCGACGGCAGCACCGCCTCGAGCCCGGTCACGTGGTGGCGGGTCACCCCGTACTTCACGGCCCGCATGCCGCCGGCGTTGGTGCTGACGTTGCCCCCGAGGCTGGCGCTGTACTCGCCGGGGAACACCGGGTACACGAGGCCGTGGGGCAGCAGCGCCTCGTCGAGCTGGTCGAGCTGCACGCCGGGCTCGACGACGGCGATGAAGTTCTCGGTGTCGACCTCGACGATCGCCGCCATCCGCTCGAAGGCGACGACGATGCCGTCGGGCCGGGGCGTGCACGCCCCCGACATGCCGGTGCCGGCGCCGCGGGCCGTGACGGGCACCCGGCGCTCGTCGGCGATGCGCAGCGCGGCCGCCACCTCGTCGGTCGAGCCGGGCAGCACCACCGCCCGCGGCCGCTGCGGCGCGGCCGTCAGCGCCTCGTCGTGGGTGTGGTCGTCCTTGATCGCCTCGCCGGACAGCACGTTGTCGGCGCCCACGACGCCCGCCAACAGGTCGACGAGCTCGGCGGTCTCGATGGTCATCTGCCCCCTCCGGCGGACTGCCCGACGCTACGCCGCCGACCCTAGTGGGGCGGCGGGCGGACAGGTCCGCCCGCCGGGCGGGGCGGCCGGCGCAGCGCGATCGCGCGATCGCCGCATCGTGCGACGCCGGGGAGGGCAAGAATGGGCGCATGACGCGCCTCACCCACGACGAGACCGAGCTCAAGCTGGCGGACATCCCGGGGTGGGGCATCGCCGACGGGGCCCTGCACCGCGAGCTCGAGTTCCAGAACTTCGTCGAGGCGTTCGGCTTCATGGCCATGGTGGCGCTCGAGGCCGAGAAGCTCGGCCACCACCCCGACTGGTCCAACTCGTGGAACCGGGTGGTCATGGACATCTCGAGCCACCAGGAGGGCGGCATCACCGACCAGTGCTTCGCCCTCGCCGCCGCCGTGAACAAGGCCCTCGGCGAGTAGCCCGGGCCCGCGACCTCGGGGCTACGAGGCGGAGGCGGCCGACTCGTCGAGGCCCTGGAGCAGCGTGTTCCAGGACAGCGTGGCGCACTTGATGCGGACGGGGAACTTCACGACGCCGCGGAGGGCCTCGAGGTCGCCCAGCTTCACGCCGGCCTCGGCCGTCGGGTCCGCGTCGTCGGCCGACGACGCGCCGTTGCCGCCGGGCTCGCCGTCGAGCACCTGCTCGTGGATCGACATCATGCCCTTGAACGCCCGGGACAGCGCCCGGACCTCGTCGAGGGTCTTGCCCTTGACCGCGGCCGACATCATCGACGCCGACGACTGGCTGATCGAACAGCCCTGGCCGCCGATGCGGATGTCGCTGACCACGCCGTCGTCGACGTCGAGGAACAGCACGATCTCGTCGCCGCACAGCGGGTTGAAGCCCTCGACCCGCGTGGCAGGGGGCGACGACAGCTCGCCACGGTTCCGCGGGTTGCGGTAGTGGTCGAGGATGATCTCGCGGTAGAGGTCTTCGAGGCCGGGCATGCGGTTCGCGATCCTATCGGCGGTCAGGAGCTGAAGAACTCGGACGCCGCCCCGATGGCGTCGCCCAGGGCGTCGACGTCGGCCTCGTCGTTGTAGACGTAGAGCGAGGCCCGGGCGGTGGCGGCCACACCCAGCTCGCGCATGAGGGGCTTGGCGCAGTGGTGGCCCGCCCGCACGCAGACGCCGTGCTCGTCGAACACCTGCGTGAGGTCGTGGGGGTGCAGGTCGCGGTAGGTGAACGACATCACCCCGCCCCGCTCGGCGGGCTCGGACGGGCCGTGGACGGTCAGGTCGTCGCCGAACCGGTCGGTCAGCGTGCGCAGGGCGTAGGCGGTGAGGGCGACCTCGTGCTCGCGCACGGCCTCCATGCCGAGCCCCGACAGGTAGTCGACGGCGGCGCCGAGGCCGACGGCCTCGGCGATGGGGGGCGTGCCCGCCTCGAACTTCCACGGCAGCTCGTTGGGCGTGAAGCCCTCCTTCGTGACGTTGAGGATCATCTCGCCGCCCGTGAGGAACGGGGGGGTGGCGTCGAGGATCGCCTCGGTGCCCCAGAGCACGCCGATGCCCGTGGGGCCGCACATCTTGTGGCCCGTGAACGCGGCGAAGTCGGCACCCCAGGCGGCGACGTCGGTGGCCAGGTGGGGCACGTACTGGCTGGCGTCGACCACGGCGATGGCGCCGGCGTCGTGGGCCGCGGCCACCAGCCGCTCGACCGGGGTGATGGTGCCGAGCACGTTGGACATCGCCGCGAACGACACGACCCGGGCGCCGTCGACCAGGCGGTCGAGGTCGGTGAGGTCGAGGTGGCCGTCGGCGCCGACGGGGACCCACCGCAGCTCGATGCCGACCTCGTCGACCAGCTGGTGCCACGGGACGATGTTGGCGTGGTGCTCGAGCTCGGTGATGACCACGGGGTCGCCCGCCCGCAGGTTGGCCCGGCCCCACGCCTTGGCGACGAGGTTGAGCGCCTCGGTGGCGTTCTTGGCGAACACGACCTCGCGGTCGGACGCGGCCCCGATGAACCGGGCGACCTTGGCGCGGGCGCCCTCGAGCGCGGCCGTCGCCTCCTCGGCGATGAGGTAGGTGCCGCGGTGGACGTTGGCGTTGGACCGCTCGTAGTAGGTCTGGATGGCGTCGAGCACCTGGCGGGGCTTCTGAGGTGTTGGCCGAGTCGAGGTAGACGAGGCGCTGGCCGCGCACCTCGCGTTCGAGGATCGGGAAGTCCTTCTTGATGCGCTCGACGTCGAGCGGATCGGTCTGGGCGGGGGTCGCTGCGGTCACGGCGTCGTTGCCTCTGATCGTGCGTCGGGTGTCTCGTCGGTCGTGCTGCGGGTGGGGGCGCCGGGCGTGCGCCAGCTCTCGTAGCCCTCGCGCTCGAGCCGCTCGGCCAGCTCGGGGCCGCCGCTGTCGACGATGCGACCGTCGATGAGGATGTGGACCCGGTCGGGGTGCAGGTAGCCCAGCAGGCGCTGGTAGTGGGTGATGGTCAGCACGCCCAGCTCGGGGCGGTCCTTGCGGACCTCATCGACACCGTGCGCCACGACCTTGAGCGCGTCGATGTCGAGGCCGGAGTCGGTCTCGTCGAGGATGGCGATCTCGGGCTCGAGGATGGCCATCTGCAGGATCTCGTTGCGCTTCTTCTCGCCGCC
>Ga0111539_10002234_pt1 | contig 25860 bp, 22 predicted proteins | sample RhiMethybrSRZTD1_FD_79667 | JGI IMG/M metagenome (GOLD analysis project Ga0111539, IMG submission 79667) | Populus rhizosphere microbial communities from Tennessee, USA - Rhizosphere MetaG P. TD hybrid SRZTD1 (version 2) (version 2) | ecosystem: Host-associated > Plants > Roots > Rhizosphere >...
CATAGCGCAGACCTTCAGCGCCAGATCGTATTCCAGACCTTGCGATGAGATGCACGCCGAAGGTCGATCTGACGCTGTGCGTGCCGCGAAATCCGGGGCGTTGCGCGATCTGAATTGCGCGCTCAATCCGCGGTGGAGGCCCGGCCTATCGTCGTCGTACCGTCCCGGCATGATGATCATGGCCCCTCCGCAAGCCGCCGCCGCAACGCTGCCCTCCACTGATGAGATGTACCGCGCGCTGGTGCGGCGCGATGCGTCCTATGAAGGCGTCTTCTACACGGCGGTGAAGACCACCGGCATCTTTTGCAGGCCGACGTGCCGCTCGCGCACTCCGCGGCCGAGCAACGTCGAGTTCTTCCGCTCGCCGCGCGAGTGCGTGCTCGCCGGCTACCGCGCGTGCAAGCGCTGCAGGCCGCTGGATGATGTCGAGCCGACGCCGCAATGGGCCGAGAAGCTGCAGGAGCGCATCGAGCGCGAACCCGCGCGGCGTATTCGTGCCGGCGACATGCGGGCGATGAACATCGATCCCGCCCGCGCCAGCCGCTGGTTCAAGTCGCGCTACGGCATGACGTTCCAGGCCTATCACCGCGCACGAAGGCTGGGCGGGGCGCTGGCCGCCGTGCGCAATGGTGAGCCGCTCGATCGCGCCGGGGGCTGTAGCGGCTTCGCATCCATGAGCGGATTCCGCGACGCCTTCGCGCGCCAGTTCGGCACGCCGCCGGGACAAGCGAGTGATGCGACATGTCTTGTCGCGTTGTGGCTCGACACGCCGCTGGGGCCGATGCTCGCGCTGGCCAACGACGACGGCCTGGCCCTGCTGGAGTTTGTCGATCGCCGCATGCTCGAAACGCAGTTGCAGCGCGTACGCCGAAGATTCCGCTGCGCCATTCTTCCCGGCCGGCATGCGCATCTCGATGCGATCGCGCATGAACTGACGCAGTACTTTGCGGGCGATCTGCAGCGCTTCAGCGTGCCGCTGGCGCTGCACGGCACGGAGTTCCAGATGAAGGTCTGGAAGCGCCTGCTGAAGATCCCCTACGGCCAGACGCTGTCGTATGCGGGCCTTGCGCGCGACATCGGCGTGCGCGACGCCCAGCGCGCAGTCGGCCGGGCCAATGGCGACAACCGCCTGGCCATCCTCATTCCATGCCACCGCGTGATCCGTTCAGATGGCACGATGTGCGGCTACGGGGGCGGCCTGTGGCGCAAGAAGTGGCTGCTCGAGCACGAGCAAGCCCATTGCTGACGGGAGTGCGGGTCAGATCTCGTCTTCGTCGATGTCGCGCCGGGCGCTGATCGGCTCGGTGTCCTGCATTCGCTCGTCGAAGTCGTAGCCATCGGGGATTCGTTCGGCGAAATCGGCGGGACTTTCGCCTTCGATGCCCGACAGTTCGAAGACATCGGGATACATCAATCGCAATTCATCGATGATCTGCAGGGCCTCATGGCGGCTGAAGCGGTGCTCTCGCACCCCTTGCATGGTCATGTCGAAGACGCTCACGGTTTTCATGGCAGCCTCCAGTCCAGCCTCGCCCACTATTGGTACTGCGCGCACGACAGGATGGATGCCCCAACAGGCGCACCTGGCCCCAATCTCGGCGGATCACCTGATGCTGATTGTCGCTCGTTACGCCCCGAAGCGATCGTTCGAAGACGAAGGCGGCGGCTGCTTCAGGCGGAACTGCGGGGGCAGCTGCGATTCATCGAACGGCGGAAGGGTGGTGCGGGATGGCTTGGCCGGGACGGCTGCCGGGGCAGGCTTGGGCGCGGGCGCTGGGATCGCTGGTGCCGCTGGCGCGTACTTGGTCTGGGGCGCGGGCGCGAACATGGTCTGAGGCGCGGGCGTCGACGGGATGGCGCGCGAGGCGTCGATTGCCCCGTGCCCCGGCATCGTTGCCGCCGGCGGCGCGGGGGCTGCTGCGTGCTGCGAGTCGCGAAGAAGACCGGCAAGCGCGGCCGGATTCTGCATGCCCCCGGCGAACGTGTTCGCCGCCGCCGGGTCGCCATCCAGCATGGACTCGCCTTCGGCACCCTCCACAGGCTGCGAGTTGCGTGCGATCCTGAACGCGCCGACGGCCGCGATGCCCATGATGATCAGGGCCATCGGATGCAGGTTGGTCAGCAGTACACCGATGATACTCATGACCGTGCGGTAGGCCTCTTCGTCGCCGGTGAGTATGCTCTGGGTCGCGGCGGCGCAGAACTCCGGACGCTGGGCCGCGGGGATGCGGGCCCACGACTTCTGCGCTTCCATCCAGATCTCCGCTGGGTACTGCGCGGCGAGGTTGTCTTCCTGATCATCATCGACGTACGGCCAGTCGATCGTCTGGCCGGCCTGCTCACGCTCGCGCACAATGCGGTCGGCGATGTAGGAGGTCCAGTACTCGGCATTCTCGGGGCCAGGGATGTCGGCGCCGAACTCGGCGCGAGCCGCGGCGATGTCCTTCTCGATGGCCATCTGCAGCAGGACATAACGAGCAACGACGATGGAGGCGATGGCCACAAGCGCCGCGACGATGGCCCCCGAGGTGCCCGCGCGGCCCTTGGCACCGGCCGCGGCGCCGATGCCCACGGCGATGCCCACGCCCACCGCGAGAATGCCCAGTTCGTATCCGGTGGCCCAGCCGACGCCGATCCACGCAAGGCAGCCAACCGCTGCACCGACACTGCTTCCGATGAATGCACCCGACATGTTGCTCATGACAGAGGGCTCCCGCGCGAGAGGACAGGACGACGAATGCCCAGGCGGTGAGTGTCTGAGGATGAATCGCCAACCCGCTGGACAGCGTCGAATCGGCCGGATCAGGCTGGGCGATGAGCGCAAGCGGCCCGCTGCGGACGGCCGATAGCGCGGCAGCGACATGAGCGATCCGGCCACGGGAAATTATGGGGCGTGTATGGCCGCGACACCGCCGGCACAGGCCGTCGCAGCATCCGCGCACCAATCACGTGCCGTTCACTTCTTCGGATACTCGAACACCCCGCGGCCGGACTTGTCGCCGAGGCGGCCGGCGTGCACCAGTTGTCGCAGTTTCGGGCAGGGGAAGTATTTCTGATCGCCCAGTTCGCGGTAGAGCACCATCATGATGTCGTGGCAGACATCCAGGCCGATGAAGTCGGCCAGCCGCAGCGGCCCCATCGGGAAGTTGCAGCCCAGCATCATGATCTGATCGATGTCGGCCGGCTCGGCGACGCCTTCCATCCACGTGTAGAACGCCTCGTTGATCATGGGCATGAGCACGCGGTTGCTGACGAAGCCGGCGCGGTCATTGGCGGGCACGGGCGTCTTGCCCATCTTCGTCGCCAGGGCGAGCGTGGTCTTCGTCGTGTCGTCGCTGGTCACGATGCCTTTGATGACCTCGACCAGTTTCATCAGCGGGACCGGATTGAAGAAATGCATCCCGATCACGCGCGGGGCGGCGTCGGCGACGCTCGCAGCCAGGTCGGTGATCGAGATCGACGAGGTGTTGGTCGCAAGGATGACGGTCGTTCCAAATGTCGCCTGCATCTGCTTGAAGATCTTCTTCTTGAGATCGACGTTCTCGGTCGCGGCCTCAACGGCGAATTCAGCCGAGGCAGCGTCCTTCATGTCAGCGTGATACGTGATTCGCTTGGTGATGGCGTCGGCGTCGGCCTGCGTGAGCTTCTGTTTTTCCACAAGTCGCGCCAGCGTCTTGGCGTGATACTGGCGTGCCTTGTCGAGTTGCGCCTGCGCGACATCGATCTGGTACGCGCGGAGGCCGCTCTGGGCAGCGGTCAGCGCGATGCCTGAGCCCATGGTTCCCGCACCGATCACCGCCATGCTCTTGATGTCCGCCATGCGAGCCTCCTGTTGCGAGCCGCGCATCCTAATCCGCGACCACGGATTGTGCAGTCTGGCGAACGCCTAGACCACCATGCCGGCGTGATCGGGCCGCTGCGCAAGCAGACCGGCGATGATGCGCAGACCGCGCTCGAGTTCCTCGCGCGTGCGCGGCGAACCGATGCAGATGCGCACCGCGCCAGGCGACATCGCGCGATTGACCGCGAAGGTCGCCGCGGCGTTGACCAGCACGCCGCGCTTCTGGGCCGCGGCGGCGAATGATTCGCTGCGCCATTCCTCGGGGAGGCGAAGCCAGAGATGATGGCCGGCCGTATGCGAATCGATTCGATTCGCGGGCAGCAGCTGCTGCGCCAGCGCGTGCCTTGCTGCGAGTTCAACGCGCCGGGCGTCGATGATCGTCTGGGCGCTGCCGCCTTCGATCAATCGGGCCACGATCTCGGCCACCATCGGCGCGGGCATCCACGTTGTGCCGGTCAGGGCGCCGGCCGTCTCATCCAGGGACGCTTCCGGGCAGAGAACGTAACTCAATCGCAGGCCCAGGCCGAGCGCCCGGCTGACATCGGCGATCAGAAACGTGCGATCGTCCGCAAGACTGGTGAACGTCGGCAGGCCGGCTGCGCCCGGGCCTCGATCATCCAGCAGCGGCCAGTTGTCATCGTCCTCAATGATGCGCAGACCTCTCCTGGCCGCGATCGCCGCGATGTCGCGCCGCCGCGCGGCCGGCATGACCGTGGTCGTCGGAGTGTGGATCGTTGGAGTCAGGTACAGCAGGCGCGGCTCATGCTCATCGATGGCGCGCTCCAGCGCGGCCGGCAGCATGCCGTGCTCATCGCCCGCGACGCCTGCGACGCGCACGTTCAGCGCGCCGGCGAGCGTGAGCAGGCCGGGCGTGGTCAGTTGGTCGGCGAGGATCGCATCGCCTGCGTTGCACAGCGCGCTGACGATCGCCCACAGCGCGCTCTGGAAACCGGTCGAGATCAGCACCCGCCGCGGCGTCGCCGTTACGCCGTAGCGCTCCAGCCAGCGCAGGCCGATGTGCTGGTGATGCGACAGCAAGGCCGGCCATGGCGCGCTGATGACCGAGGGCATGTCGCCGGCGAGGTCGCGCACGATCGGCGCCAGGACGCGCTGCTCGATCTCAGGCAGCGGCACGGGAAAATTCTGGCTCAGTTCGATCGCGCCGGACCCGGCATCCTCGCGATCCCACGTCAGTCGAACTGATCTCGCTGATTGCTCGCGCACAAAACTCCCGCGACCCACCTCGCCCGTGATCAGGCCGCGCTTCTGTGCCTCGCGATAGCCGCGTGTAATCGTGCCGATCGTGACTTTCAATTGCCTCGCCAGGTCGCGGTGGGTGGGGAGTTGATCGCCCCCCTTCAGGCGACCGCCGGCAATGTCGGTCTCGATCGCCTCCGCCAAGGCGAGATATCGAGGCGTCGGTGAGGGTTGCAGCGTTGGGAACCACATTGTAGTCATCACATTCACAGTGCATTATTCAGATTGTCACAATCGTCGGTTGCAACAATCGAGACAATTCTTCGTACAAGCTGGCAGATTCGGTCCGACAGTCTCATCTGGAATCCAGCCATGCAATTGACCCCACCCAAATCTCCACGCCCGATCGTTCCGCGAATCGTTCTCGCACTCGCCCTGGCCGCGCTGTGTCGGCTGCCGGCCGCCGCCCAGGTGCCGGGGCCCGAGGAACTCACCATCGATGCCGCGATGCGCGCCAGCACCGTGCAGAAGATCGGCGAGATGCTCAAGGCGTCGTACGTCTTCCCCGAAACCGCCGCGAAGTGCGCGGATCACCTTCAGGCGCAACTGAGCGCGGGCGCGTACGACAACTTTGGCGTGGCCGTCCCGTTCGCCGATGCCCTGACGCGCGACCTGCAGTCGATCAGCCACGACAAGCACCTGCGCGTCAATGTCCGGCCGCCCGAATCGGCTTCGATGTCAACAGCCTCCGAGCCGACGCCCCACCAGCGGCGCGAGATGTTCTCGCGCATGAAGGCCGAGATGCGCAAGGGCAACTTCGGATTCCAGAAACTGGAAGTGCTCGACGGCAACGTCGGCTACCTCGATCTGCGCGGCTTCGCATCCGCCGAGATCGCCGGCGAGGCCGCCGTCAACGCCATGGCGTTCCTGTCAAGCGCCGACGCGGTCATCATCGCTCTGCGCAACAACGGCGGCGGCAGCCCCGACATGATTCAACTGATCTCGACCTACTTTTTCGACGAGCCAACGCTGCTGAACACCATGTACTGGCGCGAGGGCGATCGCACGGACCAATTCTGGACGCTGCCGCACGTGCCCGGCCAGCGCATGCCTGACACGCCGCTGTTCATTCTCACCAGCAATCGCACGTTCTCGGGCGCCGAGGAATTCTCTTACAACATAAAGAACCTCAAGCGCGCGACGCTCATCGGCGAGGTCACCGGCGGCGGCGCGCATCCCGGCGGCCGGCAACCGGTGAACGACGTCTTCGGCATCTTCATTCCCGTCGGCCGCGCGATCAATCCCATCAGCAAGACCAATTGGGAGGGCACGGGCGTCGAACCCGATGTGGTCCTGCCGGCCGAGAAGGCGTTGGCGCTCGCGCATTCCAAGGCGATCGAATCGCTGATCGCCAAGGCCACAGACCCGGAAGAGAAGTCGCGACTGGAATGGGCGAAGTCCGGCGTGGAGGCGAAGATGAACCCCATCGCGCTCACAGCGACCGACCTTGCGCGGTACGCCGGCACGTACGGCGAGCGCAAGGTGTGGGTCGAGGACGGCTCGCTCAAGTATCAGCGCAAGGGCATGCCCGCGCGCACGCTCGTTCCGATGTCGAAGAACCTGTTCGCTGTCGAAGGCGTTCCGTTCTTCCGCGCACAGTTCGAGATCAACGATGCGGGCAAGGCCGTTCGACTCATCGGCCTGTACGACGACGGCCGCTCGGAACCGATGGAACGCAGCGGCGATTGATCGAGATGGATCTACAGACACCGCGTGCCGACGCTCAACGGCACGCCTTGCAAGTTCGGTTCGGCTCAGAAACGCACCACAGGCCGGCGCCGCCCCCACCCAACTCGCGCCGGCCTGCTGGTTTTTCCGCTCAGGCGGGCGGCCATTCGCCGCGATCGCGCATGGCCTGCAGCGCCTTCTCCTGCGCTTTGCCGAAGCGCATGCCGATGATCGGCTCGATCACTCCCGACAGGGCATACACGAACCCCGCGAAGCCGGAGAGGCCGGGATGCACGTTGCGCAACGCGAGGGCAACACCAGCGGAGACCAGGCCCATGCCGATCATGCTGCCGCAGCGCACCAGTTCCTCGCGCGTGACCAGTCGCTCGACCTCGTTGAGTTGCAGCGCCTCGCGAAGTCGCCAGGCGTGCAGGTTCATCAGGCCGAACATCGTGAACACCGCGCTGAAGCCCACGCCGTAGATCACAAACAGCCCGCATACCTGCTCGGGCTGGATCGTCACCGCGTCCACGGGCTGGAGGTGCCCACGAGTGATGAAGCCGACGAAACCGAGGAACACGTACTTCAGCGGATAGACGTAGAACATGATCACGAACAGGAGGGCGCTGTTGAGAGTCAGCGTGATCGGGTCCTCCAGTCCGTAGCGGCGGAAGAACCTGTAGTGCATCACCCACAGCCAGACGAGCATGGTGAAGCAGATCGCAAAGGCGGGCAGGCCCCTCATTCCATCAAGCAGATCATTGAACGAACGCGGCACCTCAAGCGAGATGACCAGCAATGTCAGGGCGAACGCGAAGGTGGCGTCGGAGAAACCTTCGACGCGCGAGGTCTCGACGCCGCGCACGCGAAAACCCTCGGGAATGCCGATCGATCGCGGCGCCAGCGCTGAACGAGCCGAGATTGTCATGCGCAAAGGATTATCGGTAATCGCTCGCTCGGCCTGTCAATCTCGCGTCGGCGCGCCCTTGCTGCCAATGCAGACCGTAGATTCGCTTCGCTCGGTGTGTTATCTTCAGAATGCTCAGGCGGCGCGCGTTGCCGCCCCATTCTGAAGGAGCCTTCTGGATGTTCTTTGCACGAATGCTAGTGTCGGCGCTTGCCTTGTTGATGGTGGCCTCCACGGCACATGCAGGCCAGCACGTCGCGACCGGCGATTTCAACGGCGACGGCCGCAGCGACCTCGCCATCGGCGTCCCCTTCGAGGATCTGGGAACGACCACGGATTGCGGCGTCGTCCATGTCATCTACGGACGGGGCGGCGGCCTGGCCAATGTCAACGACGACATCTGGCATCAGAACAAGCCGGGCATCCCAGACGTGGCAGAGAGCAGCGATCATTTCGGTCGCGCGCTCGCGGCGGGCGACTTCAACGGCGACGGCTTCGATGACCTCGCGATCGCCATCGACGAGGACTTCGGCAACGGGGCTGTACAGATCCTCTACGGCGCGAACAACGGCCTGGGCACCCTCAACAACAGCCTGCTTACGCAGGAAACCAGCAGCGATGGCGATGTCGGCGTGGATAACTTCGGATTCTGCCTTGCCGCCGGCGACTTCGACCGCGATGGTTTCGACGACCTGGCCATTGGCGAGCCGCGCGATACGGTGCGCGGTTTTGCGGTGGCCGGCTCGGTCACGGTCGTCTACGGCGAGGAGCGCGGCTTGCGAGGCGGAACGCAGTACCTGCACCAGGAGCGCACCGGCCACGGAATCGGAGACCTTGCTGAGCTTTTCGACGTGTACGGTTCGGCGCTCGCCGTGGGAGATTTCAATGGCGACAACTTTGATGACCTTGCCATCGGGGTGCCGGGCGAGGATATGGCCGCCGTGCTCGATGCCGGCATCGTGCAGGTGCTGTACGGCTCGGAAGACGGTCTGACGGCGGAGGGCAACGAACGCTGGATGCAGAACTCGCCCGGCGTCGCCGACGCCATTGAATCGAACGATCAGTTCGGCTTTACGCTCGCCGCCGGTGATTTCGATAGCGATGGTCGCGATGATCTCGCCATCGGGGTCCCCTTCGAGAAGTTCGACAGCCGCATACACGCCGGCATCGTTCATGTTCTCTACGGCACGGATGGAGGGTTGACCGGCAATGGCTCGGACATCTGGCATCAGAATCGCGCCGGCATCGAGGATGAATGCGAACGCGACGACGAGTTCGGAGCAGCCCTCGCGGCAGGCGACTTCAATCGCGATGGCCGCGCGGACCTGGCGATCGGCGCGCATGGCGAGACCTTCGAAGGCGATCCCAAAGACGAGGAAGACGATCTGAAAACGGCCGGCATCATCGAAGTGCTCTACGGCACGCCCAGCGGCCTCAAGACCAGCAACAGCCAGTTCTGGCACTTGGACGTTGCAAACGTGCCCGGCCAGCCCGGCGGGGCGCACTTCGGGTCGGCGCTGGCCGTCGGCGACTTCGACAATGATGGCTTCGACGATCTCGCCGGTTCAGCGCCGGGGGAGAGTCTTGATGCCGTGGACAGGGCGGGCGCCATGCACATCTTCTACGGATCGGCGGCGCGATTGACAACGATTCACGGCGGCAAATTCTGGCACCAGAACATCTCCGGCATCGCTGACGAGTGCGAGGAAGGCGACGGCCTGGGCGGTGTTCCACCTCCGCCTCCGCCGGAGGAATAGGCCGTTGACGTCAGCGCCCAGGCACAGCACTGCCTGGCCATCGCCGCGTCAAAGTGCCTGCCGTTCCATCTCGCGCGCGACATGAAATCCTGCACGCTCGATCTCGCGCTGCGCCTCGTCGCCGGCTCGCAACGCGGGATTCGTGTGGTTGAGATGGATGAAGCGGATCTTGGCGCGCTCGGAATCGAGCAGCGGCGCAAGACGCTGCATGCTCTCGCGGATGAACGGGTGCGGCACCTCGGCCATGCTGCGGCCGGGCAGCTCGCCATCGGCGAAGAAGGTGCCGTCGAGATACGCGACGTTCGCGCCGGCGATGATGTCTTCAATTCGCTGCGAATCATGGTCCCAGCGATCCCACTTCTCCCATTTGTCGATGTCGGGGACGAAGATGATTGAGCGCGAAGGGCCATCGATGCGATAGCCGACGGTCTCGCTGTATTCATCGCGATGCGGCACGACGAAGGGCGTGATGCTGATGCGCTCGTTCAGTTTCACGGTCTGATTGGCGTGCAGCGGACGAAGGTCGATGTTCTGCAGTCTGATCAGTTGATCCCACGGGCCGTTGTGCTCGAGAAAGGCCTTCATGCGCGGCATGGCGTACACGGGCACATCCTTCGCGCCGAGGACTTCGCGCCCCAGATGCATGAGGCCCGCGTAGTGGCCGATGTGGGCGTGTGTAAGGAGGATGCCGTCGAGCGCGGGCTTGGATTGACCTTCGCGCGGTGGCCCGATCGCGTCGAGTGCGTGCAACTGAGCCGGGAAGTCCGGGGTCGCCTCGATCATCCATCTTTGCTGTGATTGCGGATCGACGATCGCCAGGCACACAACATGCCGGCGGCGCGATGGATCTTTCCATGCATCGGCGCAGCAGGACTTGTCGCAGCCCGCATGCGGTACGCCGCCGTCCTGCGCGATGCCGAGGACGACGACAAAGGGCTGTGAATTATCGTGCAACTGGTCGTGACTGCCTGAACTCGATGCAGGCGCGTGAGCGCAACCTGCCGCTGCCGCAAGCAAGCCGCCGATCAGCGGGATGAGCATGGAGACCGTGCGCATCGCATGAATGCGCCCGCATCACTATCGCGGGCCGACTGGCCGAAGCACGATAGCATGCGCGCATCGATTCCTGACATCATCGCATGATGCCCAACGCGTACCTACGGTCTATTGAGACCCGTCGCTCCCGGTCGCCGGCGCGATACGTGTGCCCAATAGAACCGCGATGGTCGGCTGCTCCCAGCCCGCGGTAACGACGTCGGCGAGGCCATCGCCATCAACATCGCCGATCGCCAGCACCTGCGAATCGGTCCCGGGCGTCACGAACTCCATGCGTCGAAAGCGCAGCGCCGCTGGATCCTGCGCCAGCCAGACGATGACGCTGGAGCGGTCGATGCACGGCGCGATGACATCGCGCCGCCCGTCGCCATCAACATCCGCGATCACCTGTCCGTAGCAGCGCGCGGGCGCGTCAAATGCATGCGGCGACTGCTCGAACCTGCCTTTGCCGTCGCCCAGCAGCAGGGTCAAGGAGCGCTGCTCCTGGTCCGAGTTCGCGATGAGATCCACGAACCCGTCGCTGTTCACATCTCCGGCTGCCAGCGCGAGCGTCTGGCGAGGGAGCCTGACCTTGCCGGGCTGCGGCGCGGTAAAGCCTCCAGTGCCGTCGCCCAAGCCGACGGTCAGATCATCGGAGTTCGTATTGGGCGAGGCGACATCAAGAAACTTATCGCCGTTGAAATCAGCGACCACAACTGTGTACGGATGATCGCCGGCCGGCAGGCGCTTGGTGGCCGGCGCGAAGGTCCCGTCGCCCTTGCCCAGCACCCAGACGATGGCGTTGTCCTCTGACTGCGGCACGATGATGTCCATATGACCATCGCGATTCCAGTCGCCGACAGCGAGATTGTGCACATGCGGCGAACCATGCTCTCGCGCGATCATCCGCTCCATGCGCGGCGCATCGAACGCTCCATCGCCCCGGCCGCGAAGTACCGCGATCTCATCGCGATCGTGGAGGCAGACCAGCAGGTCTGGTACGCGGTCGGCATCGACGTCGGCGACCGCGACGCCGCTGGCAGTCGGGCCGACAAAGATTCGACCGCTGCTCGATGGCGTCACAAACCGCCCTCGTCCTTCATTGAGCAGGATGCACAGATCGCCGGGATCTCCGTTGATGGCGGCGAGATCCGGACGCCCGTCGCCGTTGAGGTCGGCGATCGCGAGGCTGTTGACCTTGGGCACGCCCATGATGGGCGACTGGGCCGAAGGCTCAAAACGGAACGGCTGATCGGCACCGCCAGCGCACGTGAGCATCTGCGAAGTCACGAGCACAAGCGTCCAGGCAATGTTTCGCATGTTGCGGTCCTCCACTCCATTGATGCGCATGTCGTTGGCGCGTTAGCGGCAACCCGCGGAACCAATGCGTGGGCGTCGAGGAGTTAACCTATTGTTCGCGCGTCAGCGCCTTATTAACCCTTCCACTTCGTCAGCGCCGGCCCGACATAATTCGCCAGCGGGCGGATGATGCGGTTGTCCTTGTGCTGCTCCATGATGTGGGCGCACCAGCCGGTGATGCGGCTCGCGACGAAGATCGGCGTGTACTGCGGCACAGGAATGCCCATCGCGAAGTACGTCATGCCGCAGGGGAAATCCACGTTGGGGTGGATGTTCTTGTCCTTGAGCATGATGGCCTGCACCTTGTCGCCGAGGTCGAACCACTTCTTGGCGTCGGGCTTGACCTGGGCGCAGAACTTCAGGCCCCATTCGCGCAGGATGCCCGCGCGGTGATCGCCGTTCTTGTACACGCGGTGGCCGAAGCCCATGAGTTTGCGCTTGTCGGCGAAGGCCTTCTTCATCCATTCATCGACCGTGATCTTGCCGCCGCTGTCGGCAATGTCCTTGTCGATGTCCTTGAGCATCTCCATGGCCATCTCATTCGCGCCGCCGTGCAGCGGGCCCTTGAGCGCGCCGATGCCGCCGCACACCGATGAATGCATGTCGCTTTCGGTCGAGGCGATGCAGCGGCAGGCGAACGTACTGGCGTTGAAATCGTGCTCGGCGTACAGGATCAGCGACACATCCATCACCTTGGCAGCGATGTCGCTGGGCTTGACGCCGCTCATCAGCCACAGCAGGCTGGCGGGATGATTGAGTTTCGGATCGGGCTTGACGGGTGTTTTTCCGTCGCGGCTCATCTGGCCGTAGCCGATGATGGTGGGAATCTTCGCCAGCAGTCGCTTGGACTTGCGCAGTTCGGCTGCGGGCGAGTTGTCCTCGACTTCTGGATCGGTGTGCGAAAGCAGCGACACGCCGCTGCGCAAGATCGACATCGGATGCACTTCGGGCTTGATCTTGGCGATGCGCGCGACTTCATCCAGCACCTTCTGATCGACATCGCGCATCGAGGCGAGTTCATCCGCGAATACCTTCAAATCGGCAGGCGTCGGCTTGTGGCCGACCAGCAGCAGGAACGCGACTTCCTCGAACGTGGCGTTGGCGGCGAGGTCGGCGATCTCGTAGCCGCGATAGATCAGTTGCGTCTGCGTGACGGCACAGATGGTGGTGTCGCCGACGGTCTGCCCGGCGAGGCCGCGCGTGTCGGGCGCCTTTGCAGTGCTTGCGGCGGAGCCGGGCTTGGCTTCGGCGGTGGTCGATGCGGAGGTGGTGGTCATGGAAAGGTCGAGAAGGCCGGGATGCGGCGGCGCAGAACCAGAATCGCAGCAGATTGGAGGCGTTCTGAGCGGAAACGGATATGGTAGCGGGCACGAAGGCACTGCGGCTGCGGCTGATCGACATCGCCTGCCGCCGGGGCGTTCGGGCTTTGCGCAGCCTTCACACAGGAGCGACACATGCCTCGGCTCGCCTGGAATCGTGCAGCGACTGCAGCCTTCGTGCTGGCGCTGCTATGGCCGCTGGTGACGCTCGATTCGGCGGCTGCGTTGGCGACGCCGCGATCGTCTCAATCGCCGCGACGTGACACCGCGCCGGGCCCGGCACGCGGTCCGGACTTCGAGCAGCAGGGGGTGCGCGTCGGCGACGTCGTCAACAGCCTCGAGGTGCACACGCTCGATGGCGACAAGGTCGACCTCGCCACGGCGTGGAAGGACAAACCCGCGCTCATCGTCACCGCGTCGCTCACCTGCCCCATCGCGCGGCGAGAGTGCCCAAGGCTCAAGTCGGCCATGGATGTGCTCGGCAAGGATGTGAACGTCATCCTGTTGTACACCATCGAAGCCCACCCCAAAGGCGATGCGTCGCCTTACCGGCCGGATCAGGGCGAATGGGTCACGCCACAGAACCAGCGGGAGGGCATCCTCAAGCCGCAGCCGAAGACGCTGGGGGAACGCCTGGCCCTGGCGCGCGATCTGCACGAGCGGCTCGCAGGGGTCGCACCGATGTACGTCGACAGCATGGAGAACATCGCGTGGAAGGCGCTGGGCAGCGGGCCGAATGTCGCGCTCCTGGTCGATACCAACGGCAAGGTCATCGCCAAGCAGGGCTGGCTTGACGCCGATGACATGCTGCTGGCATGGTTCAACCATCGCATTGCGGGCGCATCGCGCGAGCCGGATCCGGATGCACTGGGGAAGCCGCTGCGGCCGCGCTTGGAAGCGTTCATCGAGTCGCTGAAATCGGATGACCGCTCACGCATCGATGCGTTTTTCGCGCCCGATGCCCGCATGTGGTTCGGCGAGAAGACAGGGGAAGGCATCCTGCTGAGCGAAGGCGGCTGGCGCGAGTGGGATCGCGAAATGCACGCGGCTCACACCATCGAACGATCATCGATGTCAGGCCGAAGCGTTCTAGTCATCTCGCACGAGATCAGCGATTTCGCGCGGCTGGTCGAGTTTCCCGGCTGGCGCGCCTTCGTCGCCTACGACTTCAATGCCGACGGCATGGTCACGGCGGTGCTGTACCAGCCGATGCCGATCACCCCCTCGATGAACGAGTGCTTCAAGCCCGCGCTGGAATGGGTGCGGCATACGCATGCGGAGGACCTGAAGGCCATCTATCCCAAGGACCAGTTTGCTCCGAGCGCCGAGACCGCCCGGCGCTGGCGCGAACTGCTCATCGAATGGCGGAAGACCACGGGCAAGCCGGACATCGATCTCGCGCAGAAGCCGCAGTAGCGGCGCAACTGTTTGGATTGGCTTCGTCGGGCCGAGCCGTGGGCAGGACTTTCAGTCCATCGACGATCAGCCTCGCATTCACGAGATTCTCGAAGCCAACGTCGAAGCGCTCTTCCGTGATCTGAATGTCCGCCGCTATCGCCGGGAGATCTCACAGTGGTTCCGCTACAGCCGGCGGCCCGAAGATCGCACGCATGACGGCCTGGCGGCGCGGTGCCGCATCCCGCCGCGCGGCGTGGTGATCGATGAGTCGTCGGGCTCCAGCGGCACGCCCAACAACTGGGTGCGCGGCCCGGGCGAGCGGGCGTCAGTCAAGCGGCTGCTGCAGCATGGCTACGCTCTGACCTACCGGGATCGGCCGCTGTTCGTGCTCAACTGCTTCGCGCTGGGGCCATGGGCCACTGACATGAACGTGTCGATGTCGCTGCTGGACGTCACGATCATGAAATCGATCGGGCCCGATCGCGCGCGCCTTCACAGCAATAGAAGGCTCGTCTGCGGCGTGGTCAGCCACTGCGCGCCGGTCCCGCCACTGGTCACCAGCGCCATCTCCTCCAAGCCAAGGTAGCCTCGGTTGGGGATATCGATGCCGAGTTCAAGCGTGAACACGTTGCCGGCTTCGACGAGATACGTCGGCGTCTTGCCGTAGCGCTCCCATTTCGGGCCAAGCACGCCGCCGCCATCGTGAGCAGCGCGGCCGACGGTATGGCCGGTGGCATGCTGGTACTCGGGATAGCCTGCATCGACGACGACCTTGCGCGCGATGGCGTCGATCGTCCAGCACTCCACGCCGGGCTTGAGGCCGTCGAACGCCGATTGAATCGCGCGGCGAACCGTGTCGAAAGCCTTCTGCACATCATCGGGCGCTTTCGTCTCGCCGGAATTGGGTGGCCGCACGTACCAGCTTCGCTGAATGTCGGAGCAATATTCATTCTGCCGCACGCCGAAATCGAGGTGGAAGATGCAGCCGCCTTCGATCTTCAACTCGCTCGACGGCAGGCCGTGGCCGACCATCGACTTCGGCCCGGTCGTGACGATCGGGCACATGGCGTACTCCCATGATGTGCTGATCTTCCGCCGCTCGACCTCCGTGTGCATGAAATCGGAGACTGCTTTCTCGCTCACTCCGGGCTTCGCGAACTTCGCGACAGCGTTGAAGATCTCATCGGTTGTCGCGATCGCGCGGCGAATGCGCTCGATCTCACCCGGCGTCTTGCGGCTGCGCAGAGCGCGGACGATGCGATCGGCGCTGACCAGGCGCTCGACGTATGGCGAATCCTTGAGATACTCCCGCAGCAAGAGCATCATGCCGTGCGACAGGCCGTCGGCCTTCACATCGTCGATCGAGTAGTTGATCGCGATCTGCTTCGGATCAAGCCGCTTGAGCGTGGTGATCAGTGGGCTGCGAATCGACTGCACGTACGGCAGCACCTGCTTCCAGCCGCCGGTCGCCTTCACCGCCTCGTCCTCGAACTTGCCGACGATCGCGATGGCGTCGCCTTGGGGGGACCGCGTGAGCACGAACGCGCTCTGCCAGGTCACGGGCTGGCCGAGGATGATGGGCAGAATCGGGTCGCCGGTCTCAGTCGTCTCGCGCACGAAGGTGAGCCAGCAGTCGATGTCGAGTTCATCGAGGATGCGTATGGCCTGCGCGACTTTTTCCGGAACGAGGTTGGACACGCCCGCACTGTACCGCGCTGGGCAGCGATCTCATTCGAATGACAGAAGCAGAATCAGGAACAGGATCGTGTGGACGGCGATCGAGACGATGGCCCAGACCTTCTGATGCTCGCGCGACTGCCGCATGAACGCACGCCGCCGCGACACGATCATCAGGGCGGCGATTCCGGAGAGGAACATCAGGAACGTTGCGATGATGATCTGCGTGGGCGCGCCGGGATGCGCGACGATCAGCGCCGCGAAGATGAGCGAGCAGATCCCGCAGCCAAGGCCGGGCGCGACCGTCGTCAGCAGCGCACCCATGATCGGGCCTTCAGTTGCAATGGCCAGGCGCAGCGGCTCGCCGCATTCGGGGCATCGCGGATGCAGCGCGTTGCGCAGGCTGTAGTCGCACCGCGGGCACTGCACATCGCGATGCGCGACGAACTCGGTGAACAGGCGCTCTGCATCGGCAGAATGACGGTCTTCATCGGTCACGACAGGTGCATCATCGAGCGCGCCGGCGGCTGCGTCCAGAACCTGCCGCGGATTTCACATATGGCTGACGATGTACGCAAACACGCCGATGTGCACGACCCAGATGACTGCCGCCATCCCGATCTGTGTGGAGGTATTGAGCCGCATGAACCACCGGTTGGTGCACGCCAGTACGATGGCGACGGCGGCGCTGACCGCTATGAACGCCATCGTCAACCACACCTCGGCGTCGCGCGTCATCGATGGCGGGCCGAAGATCGCCGACATGACGATGAAGATGCCCACCGCAACCGCGCAGAAGCCGCCGGGCGCGAGCGCCACCAGCAGCGGCGCCAGCGCCAGGCGCTGCACGCCCACCTTCAGGGCCAGCGGCTCGCGGCACTCCGGGCATACCGGTTGCGTGAGGTTGCGCAGGTTGTAGCCGCAGCGCGGGCACTGCACATCGCGCTCGTGCAGATACTGCAGCAGCAGTCGCTCCGACTCTAGAGCCCGCACGTTGTCGCCTTCGGCCGGCTGCTCGCTCACGGTGTGATCATCGCGCGCTTGTGGCGAATCGTCCAGCGCACGCGGCCGGCCGACCGAAGCGCTAGACAGTCAGCGCCAGCAGGACCGCGAACAGCAGCGCGAGTGCAAACCAGGAAGCCATGGCGAGGCGGCGCTGCAGGGGGACCGTCCGGCGAAGGAAATGCTCGCGCCGACGAAGCAGCGCCAACGACGTTGCCCCACACGCGAAGCCGACTCCCGCCGCCGCCCACCATGGCCAGGTGACGATGCGGTCGAGCACGCGCGTCTCGTAGATCAGGTCCGCAAGCATGATCGGCGCAATGATGCCGGCGTACGCCAGCGGCGCCAGGGCGAGCAGGAACCAGCCCAGCCGCAAACCGCGCGTGCGTACGGTAAGTGCGAGTTCCTCGCGGCATTCCGGGCAGAAGGCATGTGTGAGATTGCGGATGTTGTAGCCGCAGCGAGGGCACGCCACATCGCGCTCGTGCAGGAACCAGCCGAGCAGGGTTTCATCGGTTGGTCGCGCATCATCAGCGTTGCGCATGATCATGCAACGAACGTCGGCATCGATCATTGCAATCGCGAAACTCACCGGTTGCGCGGGAAGTTCCATTGCACGCCCGGCTGGTAGCCCAGCAGATCGTAGAGTTCCTGGCGCGTCTGCATCTCGCCGAGGACCTCGCGCACCGAACCGTGCTTCTTGAGCGATTCAAGGCCGCGCGTCACGTGGCCCATCGCCAGGCGCATCATGCTCAACGGGTAGATGACGATCTGGTAACCGAGTTCGGCGAATCGTTTCGCCGGGATGTCCGGCGTCTTGCCGAACTCGGTCATGTTCGCCAGCAGAAGTCCCGGGCTGCCCTTGGCGAACTCGGCGAACTCCGCCTCGCTCTGCAGGCCTTCGGGAAAGATGACATCGGCGCCGGCCTTGCGATAGAGATTGGCGCGATCGATGGCTTCCTTCATACCCGTCACGCCGCGCGCATCGGTGCGGGCGATGATGATGAAGTCCTTCGACAGCCGGTGCTTCGCCGCGGCCGCGATCTTGTCGGCCATGTCCTGGGCGGGAATGAGCGTCTTGTCATCGAGGTGGCCGCAGCGCTTGGGGAACTCCTGGTCCTCGATGTGCATCGCCGCCGCACCGGCGCGCTCGTATTCGACGCCCGTGCGCACCACGCACTCGACTTCGCCGTAGCCGGTATCCGCATCCACCACAACCGGCAGCCCGCTGGCGTCAGCGATCTCGCGAATCGTGCGGCACATCTCCGTGAGCGTGATCAGGCCGATGTCGGGATAGCCCGCGACGTTGGCCGTCGCGCCGCCGGAGATGTACACCGAATCGAAGCCGGCCTTCGCGACGACCCGCGCCACCAGCGCGTTGAACGCGCCGGGGCACATGACTGTGCCCCGCGCCATCAACTCACGCAGGCGGCGGCCGGGATGAACGCTGCTGGAATCAGCCATCAACACGCATGGTATGAAAAATACGCCGGACTTGGCGGCGAACCGCCAAGTCCGGGTCGACCATCAGATTCATGAGTGAAGCGCAGGACGGCTTACATCGGCTGCGTCGCCGGCGCTTCGGATCGATCGGGATGCTTGAGCAGCGGCGTCATCGGCTCGCCTTGATCGGAGTCGGCTTCGGGCTCATCGGGATGGCTCGCGTGCTCCAACGGCTCATCGCCTCCTTCCATCGGGCTGATGTCGTCGGCATTGACGATGGTGACGATCACGCGCTGCTCGGGCGCGCCATCGCCGGGCATGGCATCGATGCGCACGACTCCGCCAAGGCCGTTGGATACCAGCACTTCGCGGAGCATCGGCGGCAGGGCGCTGGCCTTGTCAACCATGCCCGGAGGCAGGAGTTTGCGCACCTGCACTTCGAGATTGTCGTTGGTTTGGAGTTGCCAGCCGCGCTCTGCGTAGGCATTGACGGCAGCGAGCACAACCTGCTCGACCTTGGGGTCGGTCTTGGCAGGATGATCATTGATGAGCAGGTACGGCAACTCAGGGGCCGGCCCGGCGGGCACAAGCGACTGAACCGACAGCCGCCGACGCGATCCCGCATCCGGCCGCGTCGAATGCACCAGCTGCTCACGGACGGTCTTCACCGGTCGCCGCGCATCGCCTTCGATCACGACGTGCAGGATGCCATAGGCATTCTTCTGGGCCATGATGTCCTCGAGTGCTTCGTCAGCCGGACCGGTCTTGTCGGTCCACCATTGATTGATGAGCATGCGCATGTGGGCGTCACCGGCCGTGGAGGTGATGACGTCGTATCCATCGTGCTTGCGCTCGGCGATGATGCGATCCAGGCGCTGCGCCACCTTGGGATTGGCAGGATCGGCCCCGTCCACCACCAGGAGCACCGGCAGCAGCGACTTCGGCGAGGAGGAAACCACCGTGGCCGGCCCGCTGTTGCGCGAGCGTACTGTTGAGAACGTGAAAGCGATGACCATCGCACCGACCAGCAGCAACAGCGTGATCACCCCAAGTGCGACCAGCCACGGCGAGGCGGACGGATGGCCCACCACGACGCGCTGGCGATGTGCCGCGGCACGAGCGCGCATTTCCTGGGCCCGCTCGCGGGCGGCGCGGATCTGTTCCCTGGCGGCCTTGCGTGCGCTCATCGTGCCATCGCGCACCTGCTGCCGCCAATCGGACGCCTGGTGGCGGAAGGCCGAGGCGTGTCGGCGGAAGGTCGCGGCGCCGACATCGCGCGGCGCGCCGTCGCCTACATCGATCGCATCCGGTTCAACGCGATAGTCGCCGGTCCACCAGTTGGTGACGGTGATCTTCGGCCGGCGTGAAGACGATGCCGCCGATGCGCCGACCGCGCCTGTGTCGAAGTTGCCGACCTTGGCGAACGGACCGTTTCCTCCGATGCCCGCATGGAGGCCGAAGCCCTTCATGCCCTCGCCTGCCGCGCCCGCGGCGGCCTGTGCGCCGGCTGTAGCCCCGGCGCTCGTACCGAACGCCGCGCCCACGGCCGAGACTGCTGAAGCGACCGCCACGCCGGCCGCGCTGATCGCTGCCGCGACATGATCCTTGGCAGCAACAGGTTCGCGAACGCCTTCGCCCGCGGCAGCGCCCGCGCCGCCCATCGATGGCAGTTCCGCCGGTTTGACCGCATAGGGATCGCGCGCCGCCAAAACATAGTCCACGTCGGCCAGCATCTGGTCAGCCGTGGCGTAACGCTGCGAGTAGTCGGTCATCGCGCGGCGAACGATCCAGCGCAACGCATCGGGGCTGTGCTGCGTGATGCGGCTCAGGCCGCCATGCGCGGGGAACGTGTTCTCGATCATGAAATACAGCACCGCGCCGACGGCGTAGATGTCGAACTTCGCGCCATCGACCTGGTGCACCTTCACGCCGCGCAGCGCCTGGCGGACCATTTCCGGATCGCGGAAGTATTCGGTGCCGTGCGTGGTCAGCGTCATCGCCGAGCGCAGTGGCGTGACCAGGCCCAGATCAACCAGGTGCGCGCGGCCGTCGTGCACGATCACGTTCTCGGGCTTGACGTCCTTGTGCCACAGGCCGCCCTTGTGATAGCACGAGAGCGTGGCCAGCAGGTCGCGCGCGTACGACATGACATCGTTCAGGCGCCGGCGATCGAGGCCGCGGCTGCCGCATTCGGCGTGGAACTGCCGCGTCAACACGCCCAGGTGCTCGCCGGGGTGATAGGGCATGACATAGAAGAAGCGGTGCTCATCCATGCCGTGATCGAGCACGTGCCCCAGTTGCTTTGCGCATTCAAGCGCGCGGCTCTCGCGGACGATCTGCGGCAGGCTCGAGCCCTCGGTCAGCGCGAACGCCTTGATCACCACCTGGTCAGGCATGTTGCCGAGCTTGCGGCGACGCTCGGCATCGGGCTCGGCGACGTACAGCCGCGCGCCGGATCCGCCCGAGCGCAACGAGCCGATGATCCTGTAGCCGTCGAACTGGCCCGTGCGGCTGCTGGGCCGGTCGGCGCCGGGCGAGCCGGCCATGGCCTCGGGCAGGCGCTGCTCCAGGCCTTCCAGCAAGCCCTCGAGCAGCAGCAGTTTGAGCGGGCGGCGAAGCACCGCGCGGTACACGCACGCGGCGCCGATGGCGAGTTCGTTGCGGAAGCGCGTCGCGAAGTGTCCGGCCGCGGACCACCGCCCGATGACGATGTTCAGCGGCACCAGCGGGAACAGGACGATCATCACCAGCAGGCTGCCGATGAAGCGCAGGATGTCCCCCAGCACGCCCGAGACGAACTCGAACAGGTGCATGATCAGCCAGCCGATGCCGCGGAAGATCGCGCCGATGGACCAGCCAATGCCCTTGAACAGGGGGACAGCGACAAACACCAGCGCCAGGACAAACAGCGTGATGCCGGCAATGACGCCGAAGATCGCCAGGATTCCGTCGAGTTCTGATCCGATCATGACACGCACTCCTTGCTCCAGCAGCACTTAGAACCGCGCGGACGCGGGTGAATGATCATCTGCGATCAGCCGCGACTGCCGGTGATAGATTTCGCACAACGCTTCATCGAACATCTCGTCCGCGCCGCCCAAGCCGGCGCGATCGACCTCGGCCGTCTCCTCGGGCGTGAACGAATACAGCGCGACGGTTTCAGACAGGCGCTTGCGCAGCACATCGCGCACGCGCTGCAGATGACGGCTCACGGTCGGCTCGCTGATGCCCAGGTTCTCCGCCACCTGCTTGCCGGGCTGGCCGTCGAAGATGCGCAGGCGATACACCTGGAACTGCATGAAATCCGACTCACTTTCGGTCTTGCGGATCGCCGCGTACACCTTGGCGAAGAACACGCTCTGTTGATAGGCGTCGTCGGCCTCGACGGTCGCGGCCTGGCTCATGAAGCGCTCGTCGAGTTCAGCGGGCCGCTTGCCCGAGCCGCGCTTGAGCGCCTGCCGGCGATCCATCTCATCGCCCAGCGCGTGCTTGGCGATCGACAGCAGCCACGTGCTGAAGCGCGCGCCGCGCGACGGGTCGTAGCGATCGATGGAATCCGAGAGGGCCGCGAGTGTCTCCTGCGTGAGATCGCGCACGGTTTCGACGCCGATGCGTCCCTTGCCCCACTTGGCCAATTGCGCGCGGAGCACGGGGCCGAAGGTCTCCCAGAGTTCGAACCACGCCGCCTCATCGCGGTTACGCAGCCGGCGGACGAAGTTTGTCGTGAGCGTGTTGAGCATGGGAAAGCCGGGGGATCAGCGCGCGGCCGGCGGCGCAATCGTGGCGAAGCGGCATTGCGTTTGTTGGGCGGGGCGCGGCATGCGTTTCACGCATTTCCACGCGGTTTTTCGATCCATCAAGTGTACGGGTCCTGATAGGCGGAACGTGTCGGAAATCCGTTCTCGAAGGACGCGCCAGGCGACGACGGCAAATCTCCAAAAACCGTGAAAACCGCCGGGGCCCCATCCCAAGAAGGCTCGTTGGAAGCGTCGCATTTTGCCGCCTCGGCTGTTTCGATCGCGGCAGCGGCTTCAAGACACACTTATCAGCCGATTGGAAGGCTGGCATTCGCAGATCGAAAGGACAAATCCCATGTGCATCACTCGTAGCATCCTTCGCATCGGCCTGGTGGGCGCGCTGGCCCTGGGTGGCGTGACGCTGCTCGTCGGCAAGGACCGTGTCGCCGCCGGCATCTCCATGATCCGCCACAAGGCCCAGAACGTGGTCGACAACTGCGTCGATGACCCCGTGGCCCTGCGGCGTCAACTGCAGGACCTCGCCGGCCAATACCCTGACCGCATCGCCGAAGTGCGTGGCGAGATGGGCGAGGTCGATCACCAGTTGAAGCAGTTCACGCGCGATGTCGGCATCGCCGAGCGCGTCGTGGCCATGGCCGGCGAGGACCTCGGGCAACTCAAGGAACTGGTCGCCCGCGCTGAAGAGAGCGCCAAGACCACCGCTCGCCCGGTCTCCATCCGCTTCGAAGGCGTGAAGTTCGACGTCGAGCAGGCCTACAACGAGGCCCGCCGCATCAACAACGTGCGCGGCACGTACCAGGATCGCATCGCCAACGACAATCAGCAGATCGCCTTCCTGACCGAGCAGAAGGATCGTCTGGGCAAGATCCTCTCGAAACTCGAGACCGAGTACTCGACATTCCAGGCGCAGCTCTGGCAGCTCGATCGCCAGATCGATTCCATCGAGCGCAACGAGCGGCTCATCGCTCTGACCGAAGAGCAGCAGCGCACGCTGGCTTCGTACGAGAAGTTCGGCAAGGTCGGCAGCCTGAACGAGATCCAGGCGAAGCTCGCGGAATTGCGTTCCAAGCAAGAAGCGCAGCTCGAGTACCTCGCCAAGCAGGGCGTCAACTGCGACTATGAAGACCAGGCCGCGTACGAGATGGATTCGGCTGGCGTCAACGTGAACCCCTTCGACGAGATTGAGATCAATCCCAACGCCGAGCCGACCAGCGATGACGCGGCTCCGGCCGTCAAGAAGGACGCCAAGAGCCTGGCGTTTGCCGAGCCGATCGTGATCGAGTGATCGTCGCACGACGCTCGACAAGAAACTCAAAGCCCACGGATAGACATCCGTGGGCTTTCTTGTTTTTCACCCATCCCGTTCACTGCACCACAACGTCATAGCGCAGCGTGTTGGTGTCCGCGTCGCGCAGCCACTTGAGGCCAAGACCGCGCGGCCGCAGATGTGCGGTCGCGACCGACGGCGGCGTGGGATTCTGCTCCTCGAGATTGCGCTCGCGACGCGTGTCGGGCCGCGGCTTGGCGGCAATGATCTCGAACACCGGCTGCTCCGGGCACACATCGTCCATGGGAATCACGAACAGCGCATCATCGGCAGCCTTGAGCGTCTCATCGCGGCCGTGAACGTGCGTGGTGTGCTCGAAGTTGATCTCGCGCAGCATCGCCTTGAGCTCATCCATGGATTTCGGATAGCGCTTGTCCTTGCTGAGTTCGAGCAGCCCTTCGCCGAGGAACTCGATGCGCTCCAGAGCCGTGACGAAGGCCGATGGCTTGGCTGCCAGCGCGTACCTCTTCCAGGCTGCTTCGAACAGTTCGATATCCGGGCCGAACGTGCGCGTGAATGCCTCCTCCGACGGCAGGCCGTTGTTGAGATGCCGCAGGTACGTCTCGAACGCGGAGGTGTATTTGCCGCTGTCGCCATACACCAGGAAGTGCACCATGCTCCATGCCTGGTGGTAGTTCATCGCGGCATCGCCGTTGCTGACGGCGGCGTTCCATTTCGCGGGCGACATGCTGAGCATCGAGCGGAACGGCACGAACTCGTCCTTCTCGATGCCGTTCTTGATGGCGTCGAGCACGCGCGGCGTGGTCTGGCCGAGGATGAGCTTGTCATCCACCATCACACTCTCGCCGAAGAACTCGGCCAGGCCTTCGTTGACCCACATCGGCAGGTCGTCGCCGAAGCGGCTGAAGGCGAACTGGTGGAAGCCTTCATGCTGCACGACGTGCTCGATGCGGCGCTGCGGCAGGTCCTTGGTCCAGAACGCCAGCGCCGCGCCTGCGGGCGTCACGAAGAACATGCCGCCGGTGCCCTGAGCGTTGACGCCGAAGCGTGCTCGAAGCGTCAGCAGGTAGTCCTGCGGATCATTGAAGATCAGGACGTTGAGTTTCTCCTGACCGCGCAGCGGCAGCGAGGCCAGTCGCCGCGAGTACTCCTCGTACATCAGGTTCAGATGCCGGGCGAGCGCATTGGCCTGGGCCGCGGGCAGGTCGGTCTTGATCCAGTAGTAGCCGACCTTCCTCTCGGGCGAGCGATCCCACCATGACAGTTGCGCCTGGCGCGGCGGCTGCTGAAAGCCGCAGACGACCGCGAGCACACAGAGGCACAGAACGATCGCCTTCGCCATGCCCTGAGCATACCCCGGGGCATGCTCAGGGAATACCCGCGGCCTTCAGCGCGGCGTCATCCAGTTTCTCCAAACCCTCGTTCTCGGCCACGATGACCGCGAAGCCGTCCTTGACCATCACCGCCATGTTCTTGTCGGCGGCAAGGGCAGCCCGCAGATCGGGCAGGCGATCGACCAGCGCGAACCACGCATCGGAGCCGTACTTGATGACGGTCATGTGCGTCTTGTCGTCGATGCGCTCATCGACCCAGAACTGGCCCACACGGTTGTACCAGGTCTCGCCGATCTTGCGGAAGCGCAGCACGTTCTCATCAAAGCGATCCTTGTCCTTGGATCGCGTCTCGCGGAGGGTGGCGTTTCGGCGTGCGAGTTCGGTCGCGCCCTCGCCGGAGACCTCCTTGAGCGTCTCGGCATCCTGCCATGCGCCGAATTCATCGGCCCCGCCGAGTTCGCGGCCAGCGTGATCGATCGTCACGCCCGCGCCTTCGAGAGCGCCCGTCTGCGTCGCGGGGGCTGCCCCGCCAGCTGAACGTTCAGCGCCATCGCGGCCTCCACCGCCCATGCCGCCTCCACTGCCGCCACCCCGCAGGCCCGGTCGCGCGGGCATCGGCCGTTCCATCGGCGGCGGCATGTTGCCGCGGCCAACATGACGCCAGCGCACATCCTCCGGATTCACCAGCCAACTGGTGTAGGGAGTCTGGATGCCATGCTCCATGCTCAGGGCCATGATCTCGTCGACCATCTCGCTGCTTTCGCCGTTGGCGCGAATCTGATCAAGCAGGAATGCGATCTTGCGTCCCGCCCAGATC
>Ga0111539_10002235_pt1 | contig 25847 bp, 15 predicted proteins | sample RhiMethybrSRZTD1_FD_79667 | JGI IMG/M metagenome (GOLD analysis project Ga0111539, IMG submission 79667) | Populus rhizosphere microbial communities from Tennessee, USA - Rhizosphere MetaG P. TD hybrid SRZTD1 (version 2) (version 2) | ecosystem: Host-associated > Plants > Roots > Rhizosphere >...
ACGAGATCCGGTGACGCGAGCGGATTGCGGAACGTCGACTGCATGACGGCGCCGGCCACGGCGAGTGCGGCGCCGCCGAACCCGGCGACCAGCAACCGCGGCAGCCTGATCTGCAGGAAGACACAGCGCACGATGTCGTTGTTCGGATCGCGGCCGAACGGGTCGAGCACGCAGTCGAGCAGCGCTGCAAGCCCCGGCCCCTCGCGCACCCAGACCAGGTATGCGAGTCCGACTGCGCACAAGAGCACGGCGAAGCACAGCAGTGCCCGCGCTGGACGCACACTCACGGGCGCCCCCACGTGAGCAGCGTCTGCTGCAGTCGGTCGACGGCGCCGATCAGGTGATGCGAAGTCGCACCCAACAACGCCATCGGCACGAACACGACGCGGTCGCGTTGCACGCACGGCAAGAGCCGCAGCGCCGGATGTTCGTGCAGCCACTTGCGCTCCTCGCTCTCCTGGCCCGGCACGGCGGCGAGCACGAGTGCATCGGGCCGCCACAGCAGCAGCGCTTCCACGTCGAGCTTGCGGAACGGGCCGACGCCCCGCTCGGCAGCCAGGTTCGTCGCGCCGGCGGCGCGGGTCACGGCGTCGAACAACGATCCCCGCCCGTGCGTGTGCATGTCGCCGTCGAGGCTGCAGACCCGCCAGCTGCCGAGATCCTGGCCGCGCGCCGCGATCCGCCGCAGTTCGTCGTTCATCGCCGCGACCAGCCGCTCACCCGCAGCCTCGACGTGGCAGACGCGCGCGATGTTTCGCACGTTGGCCGCGATGTCGGCGAACGTCGTCGCTACCGCGGTGCGCAGCATGGGCACATGCGCAGCGTCGAGCAGCTGCTGCGTTTCGGCCTTCGTGAATGCGTCCGTTATCACGAGGTCCGGGCGCACAGCGAGCAGCTGCTCTGGATCAGCGCCGAGCAGGTGCATGTCCACGACCTGCTCGGCCACCAACGAGAAGCGCGGATCCGCCGCAAGCGTGTGGACGCCGACGATGCGTTCGCGCGGTGCGATCTCGAGCAGCACCTCGGTCGCGAGCACCGACGCCGCCACGATGCGTTGCGGCGCCCGCTCGGGTCGCCAGTCCGGAGCCTCCCAGGGCGCCTTGTCGCGACAGGCCGCGTTCAGGAGCCCGAACGCGAGCGCCAGGGTGGCAGCAATGGGGCAACGGGACACGCCGCCATCATGGCCCCTACTTCTTCTCCGGCAACGGAAAGGACGCAGGCAGCTCGGCATCCTTCGACTGCTTCTGCTCCGACCACGGCGCATCGAGCAGCACGATCGGGCCGATGTTCGCGGGGACCGCAGCGTCCTTCTTGCGCACGCTGAGGGTCACCTTGTCGCCGCCGAGTCGCGAGCTCACGAGCATCTGGAAGTGCGGCCCGTTCGCGACGTCGACGCCGTCGACAGCGAGAATCACGTCGCCCTTGCCGAGGCCGGCCTTGGCCGCAGCACCATTCTCCGACGTCTCGTCGATCAAGGCGCCGGGGCCGAGGTGCGACGACTGGAACTTCACGCCGAGCCACCCGCGTTGCAGGACCTGCCCTTGCTTCATGCGATCGAGCAGGTCCGGGATGTCCGCGATGGTCGTGCAGAACCCGATGCCCGAGTCGTACCACTCGACGCCGGCATTGCGTCCCGACGGCGACAACGGTACGGCGACGCCCAGCACACGTCCGCGCACGTCGACGACCGCGCCACCGTAGTTGGCCGGAGACGTGTAGGCATCGATCTGGACCGCGCGACCGAAGATGCGCCGCCGTGCGCTGACGATCCCGATGTGTACCGTGGGCTCGTCGGTCGCGAAGGTCCGGCCGAGCGCGAACGCCCACTGTCCGATGCGCACCGTGTCGGGATGCACGAACTCGGGGACCGGCAGGTTGCTCGCGTCGATCTTGACCAGCGCGATGCCGCGGCTCGTGTCTTCGCCGGCGCGTTCGGCGTGGAACGTGCCGCGACCCGGCACGGTCACGAGGATCGTGGTCGGGTCGAGGTTCAGGGCAAACCGCGAGACGATGATCCACCCATCGGGCGTCAGCACGACGCCGGACGTCTTGCCCTGCGCCTGCTGGAAACCCGGCGCCACGAGCGGGAGCTTCTTCTTGTCGCCCCCGGGCTTCTCTTCGGGCTTCTGGTCCGGCGGCATCGGCGTCGGCTTCGGCTGCTCGTCGGGCTTCTGATCGGGCGCCGGCTTGGCCTTCTGGGGTTTCGGCGGCGGCGGCGCATCGCCGTCGAAGGCTCCTTCCTTGTCGGACGCCCCGCGCGTGCCGCCGAAGGTCTCGATCGTCACGACGAACGGCGCGGCCTTCGCGATCGCGGCTTGCAGCACGGGCTCGAGCCGCACGAACTCGTCCGGGTCCACGGGCCGCTGGGTAACCGCGGTGCCCGTGCACAACATCACGAACAACAGGAAGCACAGCTTCGTCATCGGGGCTCCTTGGCCAGCGTGAGGTCGCCGTAGGACACCTGGGTGCCTCGCTTCCACGTGAGCTTGATCGTGCGCCCCGGCGCGAACTTCTTGAGGATCTCGCGGAACTCCAAGCAGGTGCGGATCGAGTAGTCGTCGATGTGCACGATCAGGTCGTCGGGTCGCAACCCGAGCGCTTGAGCCGGCGAATCCGGCATCACGCGTTCGACGTAGGCCGGTGGCGACTGCAAGCCCGCCTTGTCGAACAGCACGATCCCCGTGAACACCGGCTCGTTCTTGGCCACGGCTTCGGAACGCGCCTTGCCGAGCACGTGCTCTTCGAGATACGGCAGCAAGTCGCGAGTCGGGATCGCGGCCGACAGCATCGTGTTGGTCTCCTTGCTGTCGAGCAGGCGCAGGTTGAATCCGATCCACCGCCCGTCGAGCGTGAACAGACCGCCGCCGAAGTGGCCCGGGTTGTTGCACGCGTCGGTGAGGATCAGGTCGCCATCGTATTTGACGTCCGCCATGCGGTAGCGCAGCGCGGTGTTCGCGCGCCCGACGACGACGCCGAACGTAGCGCTGACCTTCTCGGAGAACTCGGCGAGCCGGAAGCAGTTGCCGAGCGACACGACGAACTGGCCCGTGCGGAACTGCGCTTCTGCGGCGGCCGGCGGCCACAGCGGCTGCAACTCTCCCTGCACGAGCGCGGGATCGATCTTGAGCAACCGCACGCCGAGCCGCAGGTCCTCGGGCAGCAGCGTCGCCTGGTGCACCGAGCCGTCGTAGAGCACGACGCGCGTGCGGTCCTTCTGGATCATGATCTGATCGAGGGCCAGGATGTGACCCTGCTTCGACACGATGATGCCCGAGGCATAGGCGCTGATCGTGGCGAGCCCCGAGGCACCGTGGATCTTGACGATGCTCGGCAACAACTTGTCGACGACCTGTTCGACTCGCGTGCGCGGCTCGCGTTCGGCGAACGAGTAGGCCTTGCCGAAGTCCTGCGTCTGCGCGCCGAGCACGCCCGCGAGACACCACGCAGCAGGAGGAAGCAACCGCATCACGTCCTCCGGAACCATGCTTCGTCGGCCTGACCGGTGCTGCGGTTGCCCGAGCTCCAGGCCGGCTCGAGCTTGCCGTCCACGACGACACGCAGATTCTGCTCCCGCACGTGCCACTCGACCTTCGCGCGGCGCAGCGGATCGCGGAACGTGAATCCCGCCGGCGAGCCGTCCGCGAACAACCACGCCTCGCACTCGCCGTCCCCCGGCAGCAAGAAGCGGAAGGCCGGAGCGCCGAACACGTGCACGCCGCCAACCAACTCGGCGCCTTCGAGACCCGGCAACGACGTCGCGCGCTGCCAGAGCATGGTGTTGCAGGTCCATTCGCGGCGAAGCCGTTCGGCCTCCGCGGCGGTCAGCTCGCGCGCGGTGCCTCGTTCGATCGCGTGGCCCTTGCCCGCCGCCTCGCGCACGAGCACCAGCTCACCGATCTCGAGGCGAAGGCGCTCGCCGTCGCGGATCGCGCGCACCACGCTTCCATCGGGCCCGGTCCTACTCCAATGCACGGCAGCGGACATCTCGTCCACGTCGAGCCAGGCCCGCTCGACGGCCTTGGCCGCGAGCCTGCGATTCGACCGGCTCGCAAGACGCGCGTCGTCGCCGACACCGTCGCGGCTCGAGCCCGTGTCGAGCGTGGCCAGCTTGACCGAGATCCGGCGTTCGTCGCCGAAGCTCTCCTCCTGTTTCGGGCGATACCAGACGGTCGTCCACGTGCCCGACGGCAACACGCCGATCAGCGTCGCGAGCTGGTTCGCCGATCGAACCTCGATGTCGTTGAACCCCGTGATCTCGTCGCCGAGCCCCACGCCTGCCGCAGCGATGACCGAGTCCTTGAACATCTGCTGCACGAACACGCCGCGGCGACGCGCAGGCCCGTTGCCGGAGTTCATGAACCAGGCGCTCATGTCGAGTGTGCCGTGCTCGGTATGGCGTCCCGCCATGAGGTCGCCGAGGAAGTTCTTGATCTGGTTGCTCGCGATCGCGAACCCGACGCCGACGTTGACGCGCCCGCGGTCGCCGATCGAGATGCGCCCGTTGATGCCGACGACCTCGCCCTTCTCGTTGAAGAGCGGCCCGCCCGAATTGCCGGGGTTCACGGGTGCATCCACCTGGATGCAGTCGGGGTAGACGAGCATGCGCTGGCCTGCCCCTTCCTGGTAGCGATGCGTGCCCGAGACGATGCCGAAGGTCACGGTCGGCGTGAAGTCCGTTGCGAGCAGGAACGGATTGCCCATCGCGAACACGGTCTCGCCGACGAGCAACTGGTCGCTGTCGCCGAGGCGGCAGCACGGCCACTGCTGGCCGTCCTTCTTCGGCAGCAGGCGCAGCACCGCGAGGTCGCTGCCCGGATCGATGCCGAGCACCTCGGCTTCGTAGAGCTGGCCGTCGGGCAATCCGACCTTCTTGTTGCGGTAGTGGCTCTTGCCGCGCGGCAGGTGTTCCGCGCGCCACTCCTCCTTCCAGCGGGCCAAGAGCCTCTGTTCGGCGTCGGGCGCGGCATCCGGGTTCTTGCGACGGAACGCGGCGAGGTCGGCTTCCGTCGGCTCCGGCGGCTGTGGCAGCTGGTAGTCGTCGTCGGCTTCGCCGACCACGTGATAGTTCGTCAGCACGAACCCGGCCGGGTCGAAGACGACGCCGCTGCCGCCGCCCGGCGCATCCATCGCCATGACGGAGCAGACCGCCAGAGAGCAGCGCTCGATCACGCCGGCGCGGCGTGATTCACTCGCGACCACCGCGGCGAGGTCGGGATCCTGCATGCCGCACAGCGCGACTGCACAAACGAAGATCATGGGGGATCCGTGCGGTTCCTGGTGTCACCTCTGCACGACACGCGCATCCGCGAACGCGCAGTAGTCGCCGAGATCGTAGTTCTTGCCGAAGTCGACCTCGATGGCGAGGGTCTTGGCCTTGTGCAATTCGATGCGCACGGCTTCGGCCGGCAGGCCCAGCGTCTTGGGCGCCGATTCGAAGGCGACCACGTCGTCGACGTAGACGCGAAACAAAGCGTGCGCTTGGGGTCCCCCGCGGTCGTCGATGCCGATCATCGCCTCGAAGACGTCGAACCTGCCGCCGAGGTCGTAGGTCAGTCGGGTGCGCGGCACGAGTCCGAGGCCACGATTGAAGGTCTTGCCGCCGAGCACGATCCCGGGCCCCGCGACGGTCCGGTCGATGGTCCATGGCCAGACACGATCGAATGCCGGCGTCTGCTCGACCTTCGCACGCAGCTCCGAGAGCCAGACCATGCGGTCGCTGGCGACTTGCAGCCGCAGCAGGTCGCGAGCCGGCACCGCGACCACGACACCCTCGTCGAGACGCAGTTGCAACGCGTCGGCGACGCCGAGCAAACGCCCTTCGAGCCGTTCGCCCGTCACGAGCTCGACACTCGTACGCGGCTTGCCCTGGCGATCCGGCGCGAATCCCGTATTGGCGCCGAACACGACCGCCGTGAGACCCGCGAATTCGAAGTCCAACGCTTCGCCACGCAACAGGAATTCGATGCGATCCTTCTGCATGCCGGCGACGGTCACGGCCGAACGCTGCTGCTTGCCGTCCTTCTGCACGTAGATGAGATCGTCGTTGGCCTGAGGCTGCTGCAGGTCGGCCGCGAACAAGGCCGGTTCGTTGCGCCCGGAGCCGCCGTGGCGCAGCGCGCGCACCATGTTTATCGGCACGTCGACGACGAGACCGGACGGCAGTTCGACGCTGAGCTTCGCCGGCGCACCGTTGCCGCCGGGCTTGCCCGACAGCCGCTTGGCCGGCAGCTCGAATCCCGAGCGCAGCCAGACGCGATGAGGGGCCTGCAACGGGTTGGCAACGGCTCCCTCGCGTTCGAACGAAGTGATCTCGGCGACGTCGAGCTCGACCTTGCCACCCTCGCCGGCGACGGCCGCGCGCCCAGCGGACGGACCAGCGGACGAAACGGTGAGGCGCCCCTTCAGGCTGCGCCCATCGATGGTCTGCACGACGCCGGCGATGCCGTCTTGCGCCGCGGCCGCCGCGCCGAGGGACACCGCCAGTACGAAGGCAATCAAGGGGGCCGTCATCGTCGTTCGTGTGCGCGCGGCGCGACAAGGCCTGGCTTCCGCTACCGGCGCCGCGCGCGATTGCCAGGCTACAACACTTGCCCGGTTACTTGCCCTGGGCCTTGCCGAGCTTCTTGTAGTACTCCTCGAGCATCTTCTGATACTGCGGGGGCAGTCCCTTCTGCACGGCGGCTTCGATCTTCTCGCGATCGCGATCCTTCATGTCGCCCCAGCGGTCGGCCAACGTGGGCCGCTTCTGCAGATCGCCGACGCTGCCATCGCCATCGGGGAGGGCGCTCTGCGTAGCGGGGTTCGACGAAGGCCCGTTGCCATTGGGTGGACCGCCCGACTTCTTCTCCATCTCTTCGTACATCTCGATGAGCTCGTCGAGCTCCTCGATGTACTTCTCCTGGTCGAGCTGCACGGGCTTGTCGGTCTTCTGCTTCTTGAGGTCGCGCGTGGTCTTCTTCATGCCGTCGGCCAGATGGTGCAACTTGCTTTCGCGCTGGCGCTCGAGCTCACGGACCTGTTGGTGGGCTGCGGAGCGGAAGCGTTCGCTCGCCTCGGGGAACCACTGCAGGAACGCGCGGAAGCGCGGGATGGCATCGTCCACGCGCGGCACCTCGGCGAGCGACTGGGCGTAGAAGAACGCCGCTTCGGCGTCGAGCGGCGACCGGTTGATGTTGTCCTTCAGATACTCGTTGAGGATCTGGATCGCTCGTTCGGGGTCGTCGCTGTCGATGAAGACCCGCGCCAGGTGGTAGCGCACGTGCGCCTGCAGCAGCGGATCCGTCGCCGCCGCGAGCACCTTCGTGAGCTCCAGCGCAGCCGCCGGGTCGCTCGCTTCGTGACGCTTCACGGCCGCATCGAACGCGGGCACCGCCGCTCGCAGCAGGTTGTCCGCGGCGCGCGTCAGACCGAGCTCAGCGATCTGCGTCGCGAACGTCTGCAGCTGCGCTTCGTTGGCGCCGAGCTGTTTCGCGGCCACTTCGAAACGCGCGCGGTCGAACGGCTGGAACGGATTCTTGACGACCACCGGCTCCTGGGCAGCCACGGGTGCCGGAGCTTCGCCCTGCGCAAACCCAAGCGCCGCGATCACGGCGCCCCCTAGCAGCGCGCGCAACAGCGACATGCTCATTTGCCCCCCTCGGTGGCGTCGTTCTCTTTACCCATCTTGACGGCGAGCTTGCGCATCAGGTCCCTCACGCGGGCCTGCTTGCCCGACAGCTTGTCGCTCTCCACCTTGCCCGCATCCGCGACCTTCTGCTCTGCGGCTTTGCCGTCGAACTCCTTGGTGGCCTTGTTCACGCGATCCTGCAGGAAGCGCAGCATCTTCAGCTCGGCCGAGACGGGAACGAGTGGTGGCTGACCGCCACCGCCGCAGCTCGTTCAATGCCCGCCTTCTTTTTGTTCGATGGTTCTCCGTAGCGCGTTGATGAGCAGCTCGAGCAGATCCTCGACTTCGCGCTGGGCCACCTGCACGGGCTCTCCGGTCTCCTGCGCGCGGCACTGCTTTGCCACGCCGTGCAGGTCGTCCCTGAGCTGCTCGACCATCGGTGGGAACACCGCGGTCGTGGCGTCCTCTTCCAGCAACTTGAGCGCGTCGGATGCCTCGACCTCGAGGTCGCCTTCGCCTGTCGCGACGACGCCGATCTTCTCGGTCAACGCCGCGGGCAGCGAGTCGCTCGCCGCCATCAGGTTCTCGCGCGTCTTGTCGAGCGTCTTGGTCTGGATCGACAGCTCGCGTTGCTTGGCCAACATCGCCGTGAAGCGCCCCTCGAGCGCGCGCAGCACCTCGTCCTGCAACTGCTGGCGCAGTTGGGCGAGCGCGTCGTCGAGCTCCTTCTTGGCCGCATCGAGGTCGTCCTTGGCGTCCTGCTGCTTCTGCTTGGCTGGCTTGTATTCCTTGAGCTGACCGGCGGCGGCGCGCTGCTTCGGCACGGCCTGCTGCACGCGCTTCTTGCCGGGGGACGGCTTGCCCTCGCCGTTCTCGCCATCCTGCTCGGACTTCTCCATGTCCTTGGACAGCGTGTCCGTGGCGTGCTGGGTCTGGTCCTGCTTCTTCTGCTGCTGCTCGAACGGCAGCTTCAGCAGCTCGCGGCGGGCCTCTTCGGCCATCGACTCGAGCTCGGCGACAGTCTTCTTCAGCTGCTCGATCGCTTGATCTTGATCCTTCAGCGAGGGCTCGGGCTTGTTGTCACCGAGCTGCTTCTGCGCCTGGCCCATCGACCCCGCGGCCTTGCCGGCGCTGCCGCTGCACGATCCGCCGCCCGGCTTGCCCGCACCGGGCTGGCCGGGCTCTGACGGCGTGCCTGCAGCCGGCTTGTTCTCGAGCGCGAGCTCCTCGTTCTTCTTCTCGAGCGCTTCGAGGTCCTTGGCGAGCTTCTCGGTGTCCTGCTGCAGGCCGCCTTCCTTCGTCGCGAGCGGCTTCGTGGCATCGGCAGCCGACTGGACGCCCAGATCGTTGGTCGCTTCGCGCAGTTGCTTCTGCTGCTCGAGCAGCGCTTCGGCGCGCTGTTTCTGCGCCTCGACATCGGCGAGATGCTTCTGCAAGGCCTCGGTGCGCGCGGAAGCATCCTTCTCCTCGCCCTGCTCCTTGCTGAGCTGGTCGACGCGGTCGCGGAACGCCTGCAGCTTCGCGATCTGCTCGAGCAGCTTGCGCAGGTCGACGTTGCGGTTCTGCAGCAGGTCGTAGAGCGTGCCGAGATCCTTGCGGACGTCGACCATCACGGCGAGTGCGTTGTCCCACAGCTCCTGCTGCAGCAGCGAGCTCGCCTGGTCGAGGCGCTGCTGCATCTTCTTCTCCTGCGCGAACTGCAGCCCGGCCGCCAGCAGTTGGCTGTCCTGAGGCTCGGACTTCTGCAGCACCGCCATGAGCTTCTGCATGCGCTCGGTCAGGTCCTTGAACTTGTTGCGCGCCAGATCCTGCTTGCTGACGGCACTCAGTGGCTGCTGGTCCTGGGCGCGCAAGCTCGACGCGTTCGGCGTCAGTACGGCAAACACAAGGGCCGTGAGAACGGCGATTCCACGTGCGATCATCGGAACCTCGATCAGGTGATGGACCCCGTTGTGGGCCCGAGTGTTGGTCAGGACCTACTGTTTCTTCGGGGGTTTCTTGAAGATGTCATTCTCGCGAGCCTCGACCCTCTTTTCGGCGTCGTGCTTCGCGTCGTCTTGTATCTTTATCACGGCCCGCAGGTCTTCGAGCAGACTGGCCAGCGTCTCCGCATCCTCCATCTGCTTGAGAATCCCGTCGATTCGGCGCTTGATGTCTCTGTAACCATCGACCGCAGCGGTCCTTGCCGTTTGCTCGCCCGTCGTGGCGTAGTCGTCGACCAGGCGGCTCGTGGCAGGGAAAGCCTCCTTGGCAAGGGAGGCAAGCGGCTGCGAGATGGCGGCCTCACGTTGGCGCACCGCGTTCGGTTCCCAGAGCCGGTTGTTCTCGAACTCCCACAGGATGCGCTGGTAGGACTCGCCCACGAACGCGACGCGGCGGCCGATGGCCTGCTGCTGTCGCGCGAGCGTCTTGAGCTTCTGCTCGACGACCTTGCGCCTGTCGCCGGCCTGCGTCGGGTCCTGAATCTCGATTTCGAGCTGGGCCGCCTGCTCCTCGTCGGCGATGCGCTTGAGCTCCTGCCTCTGCTCGACTTGGCGGCGCCGCAACTCTTCGACGAGCTTCTCGCGCGTCACGACCCTGAACGTCATGGTCTCGCTGTAGCCGTGGTGCGGGTCGCCGGGGCCGAAGTTGTCCACGGCGCCGAGCCGCAGCGAAAACAGCATGCCTGGACGGATGCGGTTCTGCGGCGCGGTCTCGTCCGGGATGCGGTTCCACTGCATGAGATCGACCGAAGCCGTGGTCTCGTAGCGCCGTGCGTTGCGCTCGAGCTCGGAGCCCAACAACATGTCCGCGTTTTCGAACGGAACTTCGGGCACGGCCGCGTCGCCACCACCAGGTTTCTTGTCGACCGGCGTGTCGACGACCGCGCGCATCGACGCATCGATCGCGCGCAGGCCGAAGTCGTCCTTCACCTTGAGATCGCCCGGAATGCGCGCATGCGTCGTGATCGACGTGCCGATGCCGCGCAAGCGGAAGTCCAGCGTGGGCGGCTTGTCGTCGCCGACACGCAGCAGGAGCTTCGGCGGCGTGCCCGCGCCGTAGTGGTCGCGATCGATCACGTCGATCACGAGCAGACCCGAGATGGCCGGCTCGAACCCGCCCGCGAAGGCGAAACCGTCGGCCGCGCACACGAGCGGGGTCTTCTGGTCGCTGCCGAACAACAGGAAAGCCTCGTGGAGCTGCTTGTGGCTCTTGCCCGAGACGTCGAGCCGCGCTCCGCGCGGCAGGCGCAGCTCGCCTTCGGTAGGCGGCACGAGCTCCGGATCCCGGCCCATGTATTCGGGGAACGTGATGCGGACCGCGAGGTCGTCGATGCGCGGTCGCTCGACGACGGTGACACGCAGCTCGATGGGCAACGCATCGCCGCCTTCGACGTGCAGCGTCACGTCGGCCAGCACGGGCTCGTAGCGCCAGTTGAACTCGCGCTCCCCAGTGCGGGGCATCGGTTCGGTGCCACGCTCACCGCCCGCGAACTCGTAGTCGACGAACACCAGGTCGGGGATCTCGCCCTCGGCCACCACGCGAACGGTGAGCGCTTCACCCTGCGCGAGACGCACGCCCTCGGCGGGCACTTCGGCGAACGCAAGGCGCGTGTAGCGCGGCCAATCGGCGTTCGAGAGCGCGAGGTTGCGGCGCGCCCACAGGCTCAACGACGACGCGTCGATCACCATCCAGCCGCCGAAGAACACGAGCGAGGCCGCGATCGCGCCCGCGAACTTGCGGACGCGCGCCGCATCGATCGCGCGCCCGAATGGAATCGCGTGCAACCGCGCCCGCACCTCGTCGATCACGGCCGCCTTGAGCTCCGCGGACTCGACGCTGTGGGCCCCTGTGCGCAATTCGCTGTCGAACTGCATCGAGCTGATCAGCGCCTGCTTGCAGTCCGGAGCCTGCCGTTCGACGGCGAACGCCATCTCGTCGTCGGTCAAGACCACGCGGCACGGCTGCACGAGCCGGCGTTGCACGATGCGCCAGATCACGAACAGGAAGCTCGCGAGCAAGGCGCAGCGGTAGACCCACTCGAGGCGCAAGCTGCGATCGGTCAGAAAGCTCGGGATCGCATAGGCGACCAGCACGAGCAGGCAGACGCCAACCGCCTCGACCCAGATGCCCTTGCGCACGCGGCCGCGCAGCGTTTCCAGAGTGGTTCTTGCCTGCTCGAGACCCGGGGGCCCGGAAACGGATGCGAAGGGGATCGTCGTCGAGTTCATAGCAGGTTGAATCGCTTGCGCAGCAGCCACTCGAGGGACAACACGACCAGCAGGAACGCGATCGTCGGCCAGCCATCCCACATCGCGTGCGGCGTGCGGAACGTGTCGGTCGCCGAGCGCGACGGGATGCGATCCAGCGCCGCGAGCAGCGCCGCTGGGGTCTCCATCAACTCACCACCCGAAGCCGACGCAATCGCCGCGAGCTCCGCGCGGTCCATCGGGCCCTGGCGCTCGATCTGCGCGGCGACGACCTGGAACGAGACCTCCGCGTTCTTGCCGATCTTCTGCGTCGCGACGACGCGGTAGCTGCCGAGAGCCGTCGGCCGGAACCGCAGCGAGTAGCTGCCAGGCGCCCCTTCGACGGGCACGAGCGCCACGGTCTCGCTGCCCGACGACTCGCGTTCGATCGAGATCGGGAACGTCTCGGCGAGGAATGGTTGCATCGCCTCGTCCTTCACCTCGGCCACGATCTCGATCGCGTCCCCAAGGTCCACTTTCTCGTCGCTGGCCGACAGCCGCAGCCGGCTGTTGCCGGCCTGCATGCGGCCTTCGAACAGGTAGCGAATGCCGTTGACCCAGAAGCGGTTGTAGGCGTCCTCGTAGAGCGATCGCCAGCGATACGTCTCGTCGGTGCCCGTGAACATCACGCGGCCGGCGCCGACGTTCTGCATCGCGATCAACGGCATGCCGCGGCCATTGACCATGAACTCGCGGTTCGTGAACTCGGCGATCGGCACCGCAACGGGCTTCAATCGCAACACCGGGAACCAGAAGTGGTGGCCCGGCAGCCGGCTCCACATGATGCGGCTCTCGTCCTTGCTGTCCACGAGGCGCGTGACCTTGGCGCCGATGCCGTCGTCGCCTTCGGGTGCGAGCGAGTACGGCCACGGTCGCGGGAAGGCCTTGCCGAACCCGATGATCTGCGTCTCCGCGTAATCGATGTTCGGCACGATCGGCAGCAGCTCGGCGAGCGCGTACGTCGTCGCCTGTGGGCGCATCGAGTCGAGCGAGAACTTCTCGCCACACACCCACCAGAACCCGCAGCCGCCTTCGACGATGTGCTGCTGCAGCAGCTCGCAGAAACGCTTGCTGAGCTTCTCGTGGTTCGGATCGATGAAGACGACCACGTCGTACGGGTCGAGGTCGATGCGTTCCTCGGGCAGCTTCTCGATGCGAACGGTCTCGTCGCCATCCTGGGGGAACTTCGGGTCCGCGCTCTGCAGCCAGCACGACACGTCGATCGTCTTGTCGCGGATCAGGACGTTGCGCAGGATCTGGAACTCGTGGTTCGCGCTGCCAGCGAGCAGCAGGAGACGCAGCTTCTCACCGAGCACTTCGACGGCCGCGACCTTGCTGTGGCGCTCCGCGGTGACCGGCTCGCCGTCGGGCGGCTGGATCTCGGTGCGGTAGAGGAAGCGCCCGGGCACGTCCGAGGTCAGGTCCTTCCACTGCACGAGCGTCTCGGCGTGTTCGCCGCCGACCTCGATCTGTTGCGTGGCCACGACCTGTTCGGCGCCTTTGTCGTCGATGCGCACGAGCCGCGCCGTCACGGTCGTGCGTTCGTAGCCCTGCGAGGTGACCGTGGCCTTCATCTCGAACGGATCGCGCTGGAACACCTTGGTCGGCGTCTCGAAGCGCGTCAGCGTCAGGATCTGCGTCTCCGACGGGTCGCCGACACCGAGCACGAACGTGTGCGGGATCTTGCGCTGGTTCAGCAATCGCGCGACCTCGGCGGCCTGCGGGCCGGCATTGCGCCGCCCGTCCGTGACGAAGACGACGGCCGCGATCTCCGCGGTGCGACTGCGGTCGAGTGCGGTGCGCAGCGCGCCACCGGGGTTCGACGCGCGACCGTCGGCCTGCAGCTTGCCGAGGTCGAGACGCGGAATCGGCGCGGGCACGTTCGGATCGGGTGGCAGCGGCTTGCCATCGGGACCCGGCGTCGCCGCCTCGGGCGACAACAGCGGCAGTTGTTCGAGCGTGCCCGCGAAGCCGTAGAGCTGGACCTGGTTCTTGGCCGCGAGCTTCTGGACCAGCTCGCCGTCGCGATGCGCGAGCAGCGCCTTCACGAGTTCGAGCCGCGGCACCGCGGCCGGATCGCTGACGCCGAGCGCGCGCCAACCAGCGGCCTGCGCCTGCACCCCTTCGCGGCGCCACGCGTCCTGATGCGTCATCGACTGCGAAGTGTCGACGAGCAGGATCGTGTGGCCGGGCCGCGTCTGCCGCTTGACCGTGACCAGGTTCGGCTCGAGCAACAGCACGATCGCAGCCAGCACCGCGAGCGCGCGCAGAGTGCCGAGCACGATGCGTTGCGCCGGCGTCAGGTTCTTGCCGTCGCGCCGATACAAGAACCCGATCAGGATCACGGCGAGCGCGCAGGCCATCAGCACGAGCATGCCGAGCCCGCCGGTCGGGAAGTTCGAGAACTCGAACTGGAGCTCCGCCCCGGGCTCGAGCTCGATACCCCGCCAAGCAGCCAGCCATTTCAGGATCAGGTCCATTCGGGCACCGGACGCTCAGCGGCGCCCGAACCTCCATGCAAGCAGGGACTCGGTGAGCAGGCCGATCAACAGCGCTGCAGCGACCCATCGCCAGAGCTCGCCCTCGCCGCCACTGCCACTGCCGAGGCCCGCATCCTCGCGCACGAAAATGATGCGCGAGTGCAGTTCCGGCGGATACAGGCGTGTGAACGCGGATTCGAGGAAGCCGATGAGCCGGCTCTCGGCCACGGGCGCGTTGCGCGAGAACATACGCTTCTCGGCCACGCCGTCGTGACGCATCAGCTCGACCTCGTAGGCGCCGAGCCGCCGCAGCTCGCTCATCGCGATCGTTACCGTGAGCGGGGCCTGTGGTGCGTCAGGCGCCGTGGCCGGCTGTCCGGGCGGCGGCGCCGCTTCGGCGGCCGTGAACGTGCGTTCGTCCTCGCCGGCCTGGGCGCGGACGGTGACGTCGGAGCGAAACACGCCCGGGTCGAGAGAGAGCCGATACGTGCCGTCGGGCAGCAGGTTGTTCGCGCCGAGGTCGCGCCGGCGCGCACTGCATCGATGCACTTGATTGGTGAGCACGACGAACACGTGGGTGCTCGGCATCGTCGACCAGTAGTTGTCGACGGTCACGGCCAGCAGCGTCACTTCGCCACCGCCGCTGCCGAACGTCTTCGTGACGAGCAGCGGCGGACCCTCCGCGTCGTGGATGCGCGCGACGATCGAGGCCGTGTGTCCGGTCGGCTCGAGGATCGTGAGCCAGCGTTTGACGAGCACGACGTTGCTGATCAGCAACTCCAGGACCTCGCCCACGCGATCGCAGATCGCGTGATCCCTTTTCGTCAGCACGGCGTGTTCGGGGCGATCCGGATCGCCGGCGATCTCGCCGAGCGGCAACGGCAACACCCCTTGCCCGTCGCGCCAGAACAGCTCGTTGTAGCGCGTTGCATCGACCAACGGGCCGCAGGCCACGACGAGTCCGCCGCCCGCTGCGACGAACCGCTCGATGCGCTTGCTGGCCGCCACCGAGGGAGCCTGCACGTTGCACAACCAGATCACGTCGAACGGATCGAGGTCGGTTTCGTCGAGCATCGTCTCGGTCACGGTGTGCGTTTCGATGCCCGATTCCGCCTGGTCCATCGCCGCTTGCAGGAAGAACGTCTCGCCTTGCTCCTCGTCGGGCTGGCCGTCGACGAGCAGCACGCGGCTCTTGTCGCGCACTTCGAGCGCGAGCGTGCGTCGATCGTCGAGCGGGAAGGTCTCGGTCGGCTCGAGCTGTGCGTCGATGCGATGGAAGCCGGCCTGGAGGAACGTGTGCACGATGGGCAGCGAGACGCGCTGTCCGGGCGCCAACTGCGGCACCGTCTGCACGACCCGGCTCTGTCCATCCATCTCCACCGCGACCGTGGTCGGCGTCGTCGGATCCAGTCCGAAGTTCTGCACGTCGACCGCGAGCGTCGTGGGCACGGCCACGACCGCGAGACGGTCGACGAGACGCACGTCGACGACGCCAAGATTCGGCCCCTGCCCACCGACCGCGAGCACCGTGAGGTGTTCCTGTTCGGGCCGCATCGAGCTCAGCGCTTGCAGCACGGCAGGCCGCGGCTTGTCGTCTTCGGTCGACCAGTCGTGAGCGCGCTGATCGCCCACGATGTAGTACTCGGTCAGTGAGGCATCGGGCACGCCGGCCACCCGCTTCACGGTCGCCTGCAACACCGCGCCGAGATCGGGCGCGCCGTCGCCGACGGTCCACTCCTTCAGCAGGGTCCCGACGCGACGCCCGAGCTCCGGTCCGACGCGCTGGGCCCAGAGGTCGGGTTGGTTCGGATGGCTGGTGCGCACGACCGAGAACAGGTCGCCGCCGCGCCGTTGTGCGAGATCCTCGGCGAGCACGCGCACACGATCCTGGGCGCGTTCGAACAGCACCGTGCTGCCGCTGCGTTGCGTCATCGAGGCGCTGTCGTCGAGCACGACGACGTGATGCGTCTTGGTGCCGAGCAAGCCACCGCCGCCGAGCTGCGGCCGGCTCACGAGGAAGACGAGCAGCAGCACGGCCAGCGTGCGCAGCAGCAGCACGAGCCACTGCTCCATGCGCAGTCGCTTGCGATTCCGTTTCATCGCCGCGATCAGGAACTCCATCGCAGCCCACGGCACGCGGTGGAACCGCCGTCGGTTCAACAGGTGGATGATGATCGGCACTGCGCAGAGCGGCAGCGCCCAGAGCAGCAGCGGGTGGAGGAACGCCAGGGACAGCATCGGCTCGGATCAGCGTTGGTAGTCAGCGTTGGTAGATCGGAGCATACGCGTATGGCAGCTGCAGGATGATCACGGCGATCGCCGTGCCGTAGACCGTGCCGACGCCATCACCCTCCCAGCTGCCGTCCTTGTGCTGTTCCTTGAGCAGGGCAGCCGCCTTCTTCGCGAAGTAGTCGGTCCAGTCCTTGCCTCCGCGTTGGAACAGCGCCTGACTCCAGTAGAGGTGCGTGTAGTAGTGGTGCCCGGTGTTGTCGACGCTGATCTGGATCTGCTTCTTGCAGTATTGCACGGCTTTGTCGACATACGCCTGGTCGTCGTACACGCCCGCGTTGTAGAGCACCGCGACGCCGGCAGCCGTGATCGCGGGTCGGCCATCGCCACCCGAATTGAGGCTGTAGCGGATGCTGCCGTCGGAGTTCTGGCACCGTTTGATGTACTCGACGGCGCGATCGATCGTCTTCTTGTCGACGACGATGCCCGCCATGCGGCAAGCCCGCAGGGCCTGGATCTGCGTGACGGTCACGCTGCCTTCGTCGCTGTTGGAATCCGGCGTGTAGATCCAGCCACCGGCCGAAGACTGCGCCGAGGAGATGAGACCCACGGCCTTGTCGAGCACGCGCTTCAAGCGTTCCTGCTTCTTGAGGTCCTCCTCCATGCCGTAGACCGACGCGAGGAACAGCGTCGCGAAGCCGTGGCCATACATGCTGCGGCCCTCTTCCTGCGGCACGGAGATCACGCCATTCGCGGCGTCCGCGTGTTTCATCAGGAAGTCGACGGCCCGCCTGACCTCCTGCCAGTACTTGCCGCGCGTCGGGGTCGAACCACCGGCGATGAGCGCCATGCCGGCGAGGCCGGTCATCGCTGCCGGGTAGCTGCCGTAGCCGCCCGAATTGCGCCAGCTGCCATCGTTGGCCTGATTGCGCGCGAGCCACTCGAGGCCACGCTGCGCGGCATCGGACATCTCCTTCGTCACTCCCGGAGGGTAGGCCGCGTCCTGCGCCGGCGAGAGACAGGCACTGATGAGTGCGACCGCGACTCCAGCCAGACGGACGTTCATTTCTTGCCCTCCATGTAGTCGTAGAGCCGTTGCTGTTCGTCCTCGTGAGCGCGCAGCTCGCCGACTTCCTTGCAGATCTCCACGCGCGCGAGGTGCCAGTTCAGACGGACAGGGCGATCGTGCATGAACTCGAGAATGCCGTCCAAGGCCGCGAGGCCGCCACGCAAGTTGCCATCGCGAGCCATGTGGGCGGCCCGCTCGCGGGTCAGCGAAAGCAACTGCCGAGCCATCAGGTGGAGCTGGGGTGCCACGGCCGCGCCGGCGCGGATCCCTTCGCGCAGCGCCGCTTCCGCGGCCTCGGCTTGCCCTGCTTGCACGAGGAAGTCGGCCTTGCGCAGGGTGTCAGGCGTCTCGTCGGCAATGCGCAGCAGGGCCTCGCGCGAGCTGAACACCTCGACGCCGCCCTGATAGCCGACAGCGAGCCATGGTCCTTGCGAGACGATGTTGTAGGAGCCGCCGAGCGGGTCGCGTCCCGCGTCGAATGCCGGCAGCGTCAGGCGCCGCATCGGCTTCTTCCCCGCCGCGTCGAAGACGAGGATCTCGCGTTCGCCTGGAACGAGCACCCAGTCGCCGACGACGCAGCCGCGGCCACGATGGAACGACTTGGGTCCGCTCCACAGCGGCAGCTCACGGCTCCACTTCAGCAGGCCTCCCTCCACCCCGATGCAGACGAGACACGTGTCCGAGAGCGCGAACAGGTTCTCGTGCGAGGCCCCGACGATGGCGCGCAGCTTGCCGAAGGGCGCGTAGATCGTGGTCGCGTCGAGCAGCCAGACGATCTGTCCCGTCGCGCCGTCGAGGCATGTCACGAGGTCGCTGTCGCAGGGCGCGATGACCACGAGACCGTCCTGCGCGACCACGTCGTTGGGCAAGAGTCCCGCGAGATCGCCGTTCGCGAACACCTGCTGCTGGAAGAACATCTCTTCGCGGGTCGTGCGCTTGGGTCGCGAGACCTTGCGCAGCGGATCACCGCGTTCGTAGCGACGCACCCACCGCAGGTCTCCGGCAAAGGCGTCGACGGCGGCCAGGCAACCCGCGTTGGTCACGACGTAGGCGATGCCGCCTTGCACCACCACGGGGCTGCCGGGCGCCTTGAAGAACGCAGAGCCGCCGGCGTGCAGCGGCGCGTTCCACAGCGGGCGACCCGTGCGGCGGTCCAGGCACTCGAGCGTGTAGCCGGCGCGGCGCAGCGACGGCAGCAGCAGCCGTTCGCCGAAGACCGTCGGGGCCGCGAGGAACGTCACGTCGCGCATGCAAGCCTCGCCGTCGAGCCAGTCCTTCGAAGACCAGGCGCGCTTCAGAGTGCCGCGCTCGTAGGCGACGAGCTCGCTCGACTTCAGTGCTTCGGCGGACGCGGTCGTGTTGCCTTGATGGCCGAGCACGACGTAGCGGCGCTCGTTGTCCTCGACGGGCCGCAGCAGCGCGAAGTCGCTCGCGGCGACACGCACGCGCGGGTGGCCGTCGCGCGGCGTCGGTGGCTCGTCGATGCCATCACCCTGCATGAGCACGAGGCCGCTCGCTGCGTCGACGACGCGCAGGCAATAGTGCTCGAGGAAGACAGCCCTCGGCAGCAGCGTCTGCGCACCGGGCTCGCCGACCACCTGCGACGAGAACTCGACCCAGGTTGCCGGCCCGTAGCGGCCGGCGTGGGGCATCGTCATCGTGACGACTCCGTCGCCCATGCCCCGGAAGATCTGACCGCTGTTGTCGCTGTTCGTCGGTTTCGGGTCCTTGTACGGCTCGGGATTCTTGAAGCGATACTGCCACAGCGGCACCAGCTCCTCCGTGCCAGGACCGAGCCAGGTAACCTCGGTCGGTCGTCGCGGATCGGCGAGCAGATCGAGGACTTCGTTGGCGAACATCGCGCTCGCGGGCAGATCCGCGACCGCTTGCAGCTCCCCGAGGATGCGCAGCGACTCGTCGGGGTGCTCCTTGGCCAGCGCCAGCACGGTCTCGTGGGCAGCGGCCACCTCGCCGGCCAGGCGCAAGCAGAGCGCCATCTTGAAGCGACACCACACGACACTGATGCCGAGCCGCTTCCGGTTGTCGGCCGGGTAGATCTCGACGAGGTCGCGCAGCAGCTGCACCGCCGCGCGATAGCGGCCCTCGTGCATGAGCCGATCGGCGAGAACGACCATGGCGCGGCCAGCCGGCAACGTGATGAAGTAGCGACTCGCAACCTGCTCGAGGGCCGAGATCGAGCCGTCCTTCAAGGCCTGCTCGAACATCTCGTTGGCAGCCACCTCGTAGTTCGATCGGTAGATGTCGATGCCGACGGAGGGCAGCCGCGAAAGCAGTTCATGACAAAGCCGCCGCACCGGCCGATAGAGGCGGCCATCCTGCGAGAACACCGACTGCCTGGCGTCGAGCGGCTTCGGCGCGGGCGCGCCCTGGGGCGCTGACTGAAGGCGTCCGCTGGCCTGGGTCCGGGGCTGAGGTTCTCGAGCGGGAGCCGGGGCAGTGTTGGGCTTCTCGCCCCCGGAAGTGTTGGGTTGGGCGTTGCGAGGGGGCTCCGGCGGAGCGCCCGCCACCTCGAGCGTTCGACCTTCGATGACGTCCTGCAGGACCTCGATCGCACTCGCGTATTGCTCGCGAGCCAGAAACTCCTGCGCACGATGCAGGTACCGGTCGAGGTTCGGGTTCTCGAACATCTCGACGGCAACGCCAGCGTCGTCGACGATCGACCCTTGTGGCTGCGCCACGGCGCCGAGCGGGACTTCCACCCGGCCTCGCAGCTGGCACGGCGCCGCCGTCGCGACCGCGAGGCCCGAGACCACGCACACCAGGATGCGTCGACCGGGCGAAGAAGGCTGCGGCTGTGTGTGCACGAACTTCGTTCCGAAGCGAGGGCCGGGGTCCTGGCCCTCGCGCGGACACGCTGCAACGGCGGCCGCGCGTGGAGGGATCAGTGGACAATCTACGTTGTGGCGAGCTTGACGGCGAGACCCCCCAACCCATTCCGCGAACCTGAACTCCCCGCCCCGCCCTCGGCGTCAGGAATACAGCCGCAAATCGACGAGTCCGGGGTGAACTGGTCCGCCGAGCGCCCCGCTACAGTAGAGCACGACGCATGAAACCACTTCTCCCCTGCGGCGCCCTGTTGGCGAGCCTGTTCTGCACCGCGGCTCCGTGCCAGGATTGGACCGACGAGCAGTTGGTCGCGGCCTGCGCCGGGTTCCAGTCGGAGAACCTGACGGCGCGCTTGCAGCAGGTCGGCAAGCTCCTCGCCGATCGCGACAAGGCGTTCACGGCCTTGGTCGCCAGGGTCCATGGCGACTATCGCGAGTACCAGGTCAAGATCGAGCACCTGCTCGAAGAGCTCGGTGACCCGCGCTGGCAGGTCCGCGAGAACGCCGAACGCACTCTGATCGAGATCGGCGGGCGGGCCATGAGCCTGATCCAGCAGCGCAAGGAGAACCCCGACGTGCTCGAACAGTCGCTGCGATGCGCGCGCATCTTCGCGGCTCTGACGGCCAAGGGCACCGAAGAAGACGACCGCGAGCGGAAGCTGCTGCGCGGGCTCGTCACGACGGCGCTCTATCTCGACGCCGATCCGCGGCTGCTGCGCGCATTGCGCAGCGCGCTCGGGCACACCGAGAACGCCATCGCCGAGAGTGCCATCCGGGCGCTCGGCAAACACGGCGGCGACGACGAGGTCGGCGCCCTGACGCAACTGGTCACCGATTCGGGTGCCCATCGCCTCGTGGCCGTGAGCGCGCTGGCGCGCATGCACTCGGACAAAGCCCTGTCCGCGTGCCGCGAGTTGCTGATGCCGCCGGCCACGGCCACCTCCGCCGTGAAGCTCACGCGCACCGAGGCAATGGCCATGATCCGCAGCTTGCACGGCCGAAAGGACGATGGCACCGGAGCTTTGCTGAAGGCACTCGAACAACACCCCGACCCCGTGATCGCGGCCGGGGCACGCGTCCGCGTGCCGCCGGCGACGAAGCAGACGAAGGCCGCGTTCACGCTGCCGGATCGCACTCGGATCGAGGCGGCGTTCGGCGGGTTCTTCGGCGAGTCGCAGCTCGTGCTCGGCGGCTTCGAGGGCTTGCCAACCACAGAGCTCGCCTTTGCCGACTGCGACACCATCGACTTCCCCGAACACACCGCTGTCGCCTCGAAGGCGGCCAGGGTGTTCCTGACCCAGGGCACGCTCGTCAGCGGTGAGATCCTCGCGATCGATCCCGAGAGCGTGAAACTGAGGTCGCCTCTGTTCGGTGACCTCACGTTGCCGCGCAAGGAGATCCAAGGCATCGCGCTGGACCCGGCTCTCGATCGCCTCGTCGGCGCTTCGGTCGACAACGATCGGGTGAAGCTGCGCTCGAACGACTTCGTCGATGGCGACCTGATCCGCGCGAATCCTCAGACCATCACGGTGCAGCAGAAGGACGGCGAGAAGAAGGACGTGGACGTCGAGTCCGTGGCCGGCTTGCTGTTCAAGCGCCCGCGCACGGTCGAACCCGACTCGACCTCGTACACGCGGCTCGACCTCACGACCGGTGAGCGTCTGATCGGTTTCCTGGCCGACAGCTCCTCGGAACACCTCGCGGTCAGCGTGCCGATGCTCGGCTCGGCCGTCATCCCGTTGTCGCAGGTGATGCACATGGAGCTCAGCGTCGGCGGCGGCGCGATGTGGGGCTTCACGCTGATCGCCGACTACAGCGACAACCGCATCGTCGAGGTCGACGACCAGGGTCGAGTCGTCTTCGTGCTCGAAGAGATCTTCGGCGCCTGGGACGCCGAGTGCCTCGACAACGGCAACCTGCTGATCACGGAGTTCTCGGTGAGCCGCGTGCAGGAAGTGGACCGCAAGGGCAAGCAGGTCTGGGTGTTCGAGGACCTCAAGAATCCCTACGACGCCGATCGACTGCCAAACGGCAACACGTTGATCGCGGACACGTTCGCGAGCCGCGTCATCGAGGTCAACAAGGAGGGCAAGATCGTCTGGTCCTACGCGAAGGACATCCGTCCTTTCGACTGCGACCGGTTGGCCAACGGCAACACGCTGATCGCCGACGTGCTGAAGGACCGCGTCATCGAGGTCAACCCGGAGGGTGAGATCGTCTGGGAGCTGAAGAACCTGCCGAACTGCCACGATGCGGATCGACTGCCGAACGGCAACACGCTCGTGACGCTGCGCAACAAGGGCTGCGTCCTCGAGTTCGACCGCGACGGCAAGATAGTCTTCGAGCTGCAGGGCCTGAGCTCGCCGAGCGACGCGGATCGTCTGCCGAACGGCAACACGCTCGTGGCCGAGAACACGCGCGTGCGCGAGTTCGACCGCCGCGGCAACGTCGTCTGGCAGAAAGAGATGACCTGGGCCGTGGAAGTGAATCGCTACTGAGATCGGCAGGTTGGCCAGGCCTCGACGGGTCGGACCCTTGGCGCGCTCAACCACAACCTCCGCGCATCCCCCCTCGGCTTGCTGCACTCCGCCGTTGGATCGACGGGGCACTCGGGAAGCGGATCGTCTTGTCCCACTGCGAGCCCTTCTTGCCGAAGTACTCGTTCCACAGCGCCCGGAACACCACCAGAAGCCAGGCCTGGCAGTAGCTGAGATACATCAGCGCGGCGAGTCCGATCTGGCGGAGGCGGTGCTCTCCCTCATAGGCAGTCACGAGGAAGATCTCGGCCACGAACAGCAGGAACGCGCCCGCCCAGACCAGCGTGTACGGGCCGGGGATGTCCACTCGAAGCCATCCGGTCACGCAGACCAGGAAGACTCCGTGGCTGACCAGCACCGCCAGCAGGAAGAGGTAGTAGAGGATCGAGAGGGAGAGGATCTGGAGCGCCAGGAACTTGTTCGGGTACCGCCAGCTCGTGAAGAGGAACTTGCGCATCACGTAGAAGTTGCCCGTGACCCAGCGGGTCCGCTGCCGGAGCCAGACGCCGAACGTCTCCGGCTCCTCCTCCCAGCTGATCGCTTCGGGAGCGAAGTCGATTCTCCAGCCCCGCTGGTAGATCCTCACGCTCAGCTCGGTGTCCTCGGTCACCGCCCGCTCGTCCCAACCGTCACACTCTTCGAGAACCTGGCGGCGGATGACGAAGTTCGTGCCGGGGAGTGTGCCCACGCCGAACAGCGCGCAGCGCCCCGCCTGGACGATCCACTGAAAGGCCAGCGTCTCCAGGTTGATGAAGGCAGTCAGGAGGTTGCGCGAGTGGTTGAGCGTGCGGAACTTCCCCAGCACCGCGCCCAGCCGGCCGTCGATCAGGAGCCGCCGCACCAGGATCTCCAGGCTCTCGGGTTGGGGGCGGTTGTCCGCATCGTAGACAGCCAGGAGGTCGTGGGTGGCGTGTCGGCGCGCGTGGTTCAACGCGTGCGACTTCCCGCGTCCCTGCTCGGCGAGCGGCAGCCGTAGGAGGCGGACACGCGGATCGCTGGTGGCCACCTCCTCCACCAACTCCGCGGTGCGGTCGGTGGACCCGTCGTCGATGACGATGATCTCGAGCGACTGCGGGTAGGACAGGCTGCACACCGCCCGGAGCGTCTCCCGGATCACCAGTTCCTCGTTCCGGGCCGGGATCAGGATGCTGACCGACGGGAGCGTGCCGGGCGCCCGCAGGAGGTCTGCGGTCAAGCGCGCGCTCCGCAGGCGGTGGAGGAACCCGCCGGCGGTCATCACCACCTGGTACGCGATCATCAGCCAGATCAGGGTGACCGCGGCCAGGAACGCGATCTGGATTGCAACGCCGGCGGTGATCATGCGCGTCGCTCCGGCATCAGCGCCGGACGCGCCGGGCCCCGGCGGTGCGAGCGCCGGGCCCAGAGGAAGAGGAGCGCAATCACGCCCAGGGCCGCACCGCTGAAGACCACGATCCCTCCCGAAAGCGCGAGGCCGCCCACTCGTACCGCGAACTGCGGCAGACTCTCCGTGATCGCCACGACGTCATGTCTCCCCGGCGGACAGCGGAGCGGCCAGCCGTGCCGGCCCTCCGCCCGCGGCAGCGTTCGCGCCGCGGCGCGGCCATCGATCTCCACCTCCACCGCTTCGCGACTGAGCAGGAACCAGGCCTGGTCCCGGCTCTGGTAGGCGAAACGGATCCCCCTGGAAACCACCTCGGCCTCCAGGATGGGACAGGACGCATCGAGGATGCGTGCGCCGTCCTCGGCCTGTCCGGTCATCTCCAGACGCTGCTCCCCCGGCGGCACCAGTACCTCGCCGCTCCCCACTGCTGGCCAGAGCTTGCCGCCGATGCGGACCAGCCTCCGGTCGCTCGCCAGCGGAAACCGTACCCCGGACCGCGAGGTGATCGACAGTTCACCCGACCCGGTCGGCATCGCGGTCGCGCCGGCGAGCGACGGCGCGAGGAACGGCCAATCGGCGTCGACGATGCTCTCCTCGGAGTAGATGGCCAGCGGTCGTCCGCCGGCGCCCTCCAGAAGGAGGTAGAGCGGGATCCCGGTGAGGGCCCTGTTCCCCAGACCAACCGCCTGGGTGATGTCGACCTGAAAGGCCAGGTCGGCAGGGTCGACCAGGCCGGAATAATCCTGGAGGACTCCTTGCAAGCGCCCGGCTCCCCAGGGACGCGCATTGCCGGCGTCCATGATCTGCACCTGGAAGGGAAAGGTCTTCCGGAGCGCGAGGACCGCCTGCTGGTCCACGCCCGCCAGGTCCGCCGCCGCGGGATTCGCCGCCGCGTCGAGCACGCTCACCACCAGCGCGCGCTGCCCCGCGCCGGGGAGCTTCGACAGGTACTCGAGGAACTCCGCGTGAAGGGAAGTGGTCCAGTGCTTCCTCCATGCCAGGAAAGTCTGGAGGTCCTGCTGCGACCGCTTCCAGAACCGCGGGCTCTCCTCGCTGAAGAGCTCCCGGGGGTCGAAGCCGTGGCGCTCGTGGAACTCGTGCCGCGCCGGCTCGCTGAAAGGGGCAAGTGTCTCCGGCTTCTCCAGCGTCTCGCCGGAGAAGGACAGGCCGGCGAGGTTCACGCCATCGAAGGGGTAGCGGCCGAGGAGGTCGGCGATCCACTTCTTCACCGCCTCGCGGCAGGCGGGGTCCACCAGCGACACGGCCTTCCGCCGGCCCTTCACCTCCCCGCCAAGCGGGTTCTTCTCTCTCCACTCCGGGTGCGCCTCCCAGAGCTTCTCGCTCACGCCCGGCAAGCTCAGCCAGGCGTAGACCAGCATCGAGTTCTGGTGCGCCAGCTCGAGGAGCTCGTCGTACTCGTAGGTCCAGTTGGAGTAATCGTGCCAGGCGGCGGCATGGATGACGCGGACGCCGTGATTGCTCCATAAC
>Ga0111539_10002239_pt1 | contig 25817 bp, 19 predicted proteins | sample RhiMethybrSRZTD1_FD_79667 | JGI IMG/M metagenome (GOLD analysis project Ga0111539, IMG submission 79667) | Populus rhizosphere microbial communities from Tennessee, USA - Rhizosphere MetaG P. TD hybrid SRZTD1 (version 2) (version 2) | ecosystem: Host-associated > Plants > Roots > Rhizosphere >...
CACGGTCACCGGCCGGTGGACCCAGGGGGGAGGTCCTGGATCCACACGGCCGGATGCTCTGGACGCGTCTTACGTGAGCGGAGTGTGTGATCCGTTGCTCGAGAGCAGCTTCGCGATCATGGCGCTCGCCAGCCCGCTGCCACCGCCGTCGCCGCTCACGGCGATGTCGGGCACCAGCTTGACCTTGTTCTCGCCGAGGATCGACGCCATCTGCATCGACGTGTAGCCGGCGACACCGACGGCCTCGATACCCTGGCGATACGCCTCGGCCTTTGCCGCGCCCACGGAGCGGATCGACGCCGCCTCGCCTTCGCCGTTCATGCGCACGGCCGCCGACTGACCTTCGGCGCGCAGACGCGTCGCATTGGCTTCACCACGCGCTGCTTCCGCGACGGCCTTCGCGTTCTGCTCGGAGATCCGGACCATCTGTTCCGACTTCACCACGTCGGCCTGCAGGTTGGCCACGGCGGTCTCGCGCTCGAGCGCCTGACGCTTGATTTGCGCCTCGCGCTGCGCCTCGTACGTGCGCTCCATTTCGCCGGCGATCTTTCGGTCCGTCTGCGTTTTCATGAGCTCGGCCGGCGGCACGATGTCGCCGATGAGCGTGTCGATGCACTCGACGTCATACGCCTCGATCGCCCTCTTCACGTTGGTGAACGCCTCGCGCTGTCGAACCGAGCGTGCCGACAGGAACTCGAGCACCGAGACCTCCTGCGCGGAGTTGCGGAAGTAGTTGCCGACGGTCGGCTGCAGCACGTGATCCACGAGGTTCTGCATGGATCCGACGCGGGAGATGACGCGCGGGGCGTTCTTCATCCCGATGTGAATGATCTGCGCGACGTCGAGACTGAACGAGAACCCGTCCTGCGACCGGACGAGAATCGACGAGAGGCGCTGATCGTACTGATGCGCTTCCGTCCGCTGCGCCCAGTTCAGGACGATGTTCGTCGTCGGCACCAGTTCCACCTTCATCACGCGCGTGTTGATCGGGTGCTTGCCCGGCAGCAGGGGTTCCACCCAGACACCCTTGCGGCCACGCTCGACGAGATCACCGTGCGTGAACGCATCACCTGACACATCCTGGTGTTCACGCCCGACATAGCTCACGACGACGCCCACGTAGCCGATCGGAATCTCGGTGAGCGCCACGGGTTCCACACGCACGAGCCACGGATTCAGATTCCACGAGCCCGACAGCAGCACCTCCTCCTGCAGGCCGCGGCTGCCGCCGGCGTCGATGAACGTCTGCCCGCGCTGGAAGCTGTCATGGCCTTCGACGACGGGACCGGCCAGGTCACCCGCCGTAATCGGGCGGCCGTCGAGCATCGTCACAATACCGACGCGATCGGGCGAGAGCTGAAAGACGTGCAAGTCGCCGGGCATCATCCCGAATTCGCCCGCCCGATTCGGTGTCACCACCTCGAACAGCGCCGGGTTGATGCGGTACGTACCCGCGGTCAGGAACGAGATCTGACGGCCGCGCTCGCCGTGGCCGCGCAGGAACGCTTCCGCATCCTGGTAGTTGTCGCACGCCACCGCACGCGCCAGCACGCGTTCGGCGGGAATCGCCTCGCCGTCGGCCGCGACGACGAGCGCGATTTCTCCGGGCTGCACGACGACCACCGGCACCTTGACGACCTTGTAGCGCCAGCGCCACAGGCCCACGTGCCAGCCCGGGGACAACAGGCGCGCCTGATAACCGGCCTCGCCGTTGAGCGCGATGATGCGGCCAGACGCCAGCGAACGGCCGTAGCGTTTGATCACCAGGCCGGACTGGTTCTCGCGGATTACGCGCACGCCGGAAAGAACCACACCAAGGGCAGCCGCGCCGGCCGCCAGGGTGACGAGCAGCCACACGCTGATTCCAAACAGGGTCATAAGAGCGCCTCCGGTGGGCGGCTTGGTGCATGGGCCGTTCCGGGCGGGAATCTCACGAAATCGGCCCAATTCCTGGAACCGGTTGCATGAATCGTTATTTAATTGCTGATCGATCGATGATTAAATACTGTCGTGTCCACCGGCACCTTCGATGTCGGCTGGCGGGGCCTCCCACCCGATCCGCCGCTCCGCACGACGCTCGAGACAGCGGGCATCGCCCTTCACCTGCACGGCGCCCACTCCGTCGTCGCCTTCGTCGCCAGCACGGCCCGGGCCGCGCGCGTACCCGAACCTCCCGAGGCTGGTGTGCCCTGGCTCTGGCTCTGCCGGGAGCCGGTCTCCCACGATCGCCGGCTGCTCGCGGCGCAGCGCGGCGCGTATGAAGTGATCTCGACGACGGAGCGGGATGCGGGCGATCAGATCCGCGCCCGATTGATCGAACTCGCGCAACCGCTGCCGCAACCGCCGCCCGACAGCACGCTGGCGCTCTCGAGCTCGGCCGCGCGCGACGTCGCGCGTCAGGTGGCGCGCGTCGCGCCGACGTCGATGTCCGTGCTGTTCACCGGAGAAACCGGCACCGGCAAGGAAGTGATGGCGCGCCTCACGCACGCCTGGTCACCGCGCCGCGCGAAGATGTTCGTGCCGATCAATTGCGCGGCGATTCCCAACGAGCTGATGGAGGCCGAGCTCTTCGGGTACGCGCGCGGGGCGTTCTCCGGCGCCGTGCAGCGCTACGACGGACAGCTGATGGCGGCAGAAGGCGGCACGGTCTTTCTCGATGAGGTCGATGACACGTCGCCGGAAACGCAAGTGAAGCTGCTTCGCGTCCTCGAAGATCGCGTCGTCAGCCGGCTGGGCGAGAACGAGTGGCACCAGGTGGATTTCCGGCTGCTCGCCGCGACGAACCGGGACCTGGCGCCGCTGATCGAGGCTGGTCTGTTTGGTGAAGATCTCTACGAACGGCTGGCCATCGTGCGCATTCAGCTGCCGCCGTTGCGGGAGCGGCTCGAGGATCTGCCTGAGCTGGCGGCGCACTTCATGGCGCGATTCGGGCGCGAGCAGAAGCGGCCGCCGGTGACGAGCCTCCGCCCTTCTGCGCTGCGCGCGCTCGAGGCCTACCCGTGGCCGGGCAACATCCGCGAACTGCGCAACGTGCTGTACGAGACGCTGGTCTACAAACGCGGTGGTACGGAAATCCTGCTGTCCGATCTGCCCAGGCGCATTCTCACGAAGGCCGGCAGCTCGAGGCGCGAGCCCATTGCGGATCGCGCGGTCGTCGCGCGGAAGATCGCGCGGGGCACGATGAACCTGCGTGTCGAGATTGCCGCGCTCGAGCGCCTCGCCCTCGACGAGGCCCTGAGTCGTACGGGCGGCAACGCGACGGAAGCCGCCCGGCTGCTCGGCGAAGTCGGCCGCGGCCTGGCGCGCGATCCGGGCGGCACGGTCAGGGCAATGGTGCGGCGGCTGAAGGTTCCGTAAATCGGGGCAGCAGGATTTCGAATCGCGCGCCGCCGTCGTCCACGTTCGAGACGCTGACGGTCCCGCCATGGCGCGTGACGATCGCGCGAACGATCGACAGGCCCAGGCCGCTGCCGGACGGCAGCAGCGTGCCGCTGCGCGATTCGTCCACTTTGTAGAAGCGATCGAACACGCGCGCCAGGTGTTCCGCCGGAATCCCCGGTCCCGTGTCCTCGACGACGAACGCGACGCGATCGTCGGGGCGCGCTTCGGATCGCACGATCACCCGGCCGCCAGCTGGCGTGTGGCGAACCGCGTTCGCCACCAGATTCTGCAGCGCCTGCTCGAGCCGGTTCTGATCGCCGTGGATGGTGGGCACAGATGGATCTTCGACCGTTTCGAGTGAAATGGATTTTTCCGCGACCACCGGTCCGTGGCGATGACGCACGCGCTGCATCAACTGGGCGATCGGCAACGGCTCCATCTTGAGGGTGCCGCCGCCGCCCTCGAGCCGCGCCAGATCGAGCAGGTCGCCGATGATGTGCTCCAACCGCTCGCTCTCTTCGTTCACGATGCGCAGGTAGCGGCTGCGCGTCGCGTCGTCCACGCGCAGGTCGCTCATGCGCAGCGTTTCGACGTAGCCGCGAATCGCCGAGAGCGGCGTCATCAGTTCGTGCGACACGTCCGCGAGCAACTGCCGCCGCGTGCGATCCGCCTGCTCGAGCGCCGAGGTGCGCTCTTCGAGTTGCGCGGCCATGTCGTTGAAGGCGCGCGCGACTGAGGAGACTTCGTCGCGCCCGCGCTCCGGGGCACGCACGCCGGTGGCGCCGGCGCCGATCGCGCGCGCGGCGTCCTGTAACGCCTGCAGGCGACGCCGCGTCGGCCGGAAGATCACCAGCGCCGCGATGCCCGTGCCGGCAATCAAGAGCGATGCCGCGACGAGCGCGAGCGTCGGACCGAGATCGCGGAGCGCGAGCGAAAACGGCGGCGCGTCGCGCGGCACCGCGACGACGCCGATCCCGGCGCCCGCGACGTTGATGTCGGCGAACTCGATGATCATGGGCGGGCCGCCTGGTCCGCCCGGACCGAAGCCGTCGCCGCGCCGGCCGCCGCGTCCACCGTCGAATCGATCGCCGCCGCGGCCGCGATCGTTGCGCGGTCCCGGTCCCGGGCCGGGGTCGCCGCCGGCGCCGAATCCCCCGGGCGGCGGTGGCGGCGGGCCGCCGCGGAACGGATCCCTGTCGCGGTCGCCGGCACCGGAGAAGAACAGACGCCCGCGCGCCGCGCGCGCGAGCTGCGGTGGCGGCGGCACGCGTTCGCTGATGGCCATCCGCCCGTCGCGCAGGACGATCGCGAAGCTTCGTCCCGCGCCCGTGTAGCGGCCGCGCACGAACGTGGTCAGATCGAGATCCGGATCCTCCGTCAGCGCCGCCGCGACGTCGGCCGCCACGGTCGAGGCGAGCTGCGCAGACGACCGGCTCGGAAAAAAATCCGTCATCCGGCCGGTCATCCACAGAAAGACAGTGCCCTGCACCAGAAGCAGCGTCGCGAGCAGCGCGACGAAGCCCAGCGCAATGCGCCAGTACAGACTGCGATACCAGACCTGTTCAGGCATCGGCGAACTTGTATCCCGTTCCCCACACGGTGAGGATGTATTTCGGCTCGCGCGTGTCGGCTTCGATCTTCTGCCGCAGCCGCTTGACGACGGTGTCGACGCTACGCTCCGTCACGTGCGTCTCCTGTGTCCACACCCGCTCGAGCAGCATTTCGCGCGTGAACACGATGCCGGGATGTCCGGCCAGCAGGTAGAGGACGTCGAACTCCTGCGGCGTCAGCTCTACGACTTGTCCGTCCAGCTGCACTTGACGCCGCGCGGGATCGAGCCGCAACGCGCCGACGGTGATGACGTCACCGGCCAGCCCCGGTGATGCCGCGATCTGCGAGGCGCGCGGCCGCCGCAAGAGCGCGCGCACGCGCGCGACCAGCTCGCGCACGCCAAACGGCTTCGTCAGGTAATCGTCAGCGCCGCTCTCGAGGCCGAGCACCTTGTCCGACTCTTCGCGGCGCGCCGTCAGCATCAGGATCGGCACGTCCGCATTCATCGGATGACGCCGGATCGATCGGCACACCGTCAGACCGTCGACCTTGGGGAGCATCAGATCGAGTACGACCACGTCGAATCGTTCGCTCTCGGCGCGCCGAATCGCTTCGTCGCCGGACGCGGCCTCGACGGTCGTCAGCCCTTCCAGCCCGAGATGGAGCACGATCAACTCGCGAATGTTCCGCTCGTCCTCGACCACGAGCGCACGCCGCGGTAGTGTGGCCGGCGTCACGTCAGGCAATGCGGCATCCTGCACACTTCCATTGAAACGGCAGGGATGCCACGGGTGTGTGACAGTTCAGTGACATACACATGAAGAGAGATTGACGGTCCGCGCGTCTGCGCCAAGCGTAAGCCGGCCAGCGCGGGCCGTCCAGATACCCGTCCGACCTGCCCGACCCGCCATTCCGGCACACGTGGCGTCCCCGGCGCACTTGGCGTACCCTTTGCCCCCATGCCCGAGTTTCTCAAGTCCGTTGCCGGCGCCGGAGCCCTCCAGATACCCCCTTCGGTCGTGGGCATGCGGTTACTCATCGCCTTTTTGATGGGTCTCGGCGTGGCCTGGGTCTATCGCCACGCGCGCCCCGTCACCGAGCAGACGTCCTCATTCCCGCCCACCCTGGTCCTCATGTGCATTCTCATCGCGATGGTGACGCAGGTCGTCGGCGACAACATCGCTCGTGCGTTCAGCCTGGTGGGCGCGCTGTCCATCGTGCGGTTCCGCACCGTCGTCCGCGACACGCAGGACACGGCGTTCGTCATTTTCGCCGTCGTGGTCGGCATGGCCATCGGCGCCGGCAGTACGTGGGTGGCCGGCATCGGTGGCCTCACCGTCACCCTCGCGGCGTTTGTCATGGTGCCGGCGCGCGTGCGGCGATCGACCTCCGATCAGGGCGCCTACGCAGTGCGATTGCGCACGGGCCTTGGCACCGACGTGAAGGTGGCGATCGACGCGGCCATCGTGCCGCACGTGATCGACCGCAGGCTCGTCGCGATCGCCACCGCAAAGCAGGGGCTGGCGCTCGACATCACTTACGAAATCCGGTTCAAAGACGCGAGTTCTCCGGACGCCCTGATCAAGGATTTGAACCGCGTCGAGGGCATCCAGAGCGTCGAAATCAACCTTCAGGGCGTCGAGGTCGAGGAGCCATAGCCTGCGCTATGCTGTCTTGATGCGTCCCCGGCAAGGCCGCGCCCTGGCGGCAGTGTTCGTCGTGTGCCTGGCTGTCAGTGCATGCGGCGGCTCGCCGATTTCTCCCGATCCGGGCGGCGGTGGTGGCGGCGGCGGTTCCGGCCCTCCCCCATTTCCCAACAACAACGTGCTCGTCGGCGCCGGCGACATCGCGCTGTGCGGATCGCCGGGCTCGGAACAGACGGCGCGATTGATCGACAACATTCCCGGCACGGTGTTCACCGCGGGCGACAACGCGTACCCGTTCGGTGCGGTGAAGGACTTTCAGGAGTGCTACAGCCCGACGTGGGGACGCTTCCGCGATCGGACGCGTCCGACACCGGGCAATCACGATTACCTGACTGCCGGAGCGTCCGGCTACTTCCAGTACTTCGGGCCGAATGCCGGTCCGTCGGGCCTGGGCTACTACTCATACACAGTAAGCACGTGGAAGATCCTCGCGCTCAACAGCGAGATCTTTGACGCCGGACCACGCGCCGCGCAGTTGTCCTGGCTCCAGAGCGAGCTGGCCGCCAATCCGGGCCAATGCACGCTCGCGATCTGGCACCGGCCGCTCTACACCTCCGGTCCGAACGGCGAGAACCAGGACATGCGGGACGTCTTCCGCGTCCTCTACACGGCGAATGTGGACGTCGTCCTCAACGGCCATGACCATTTGTACGAGCGGTTCGCGCCTCAAGATGCGGACGGGCATGCCGACGCGCTGAAGGGCATCCGGGAATTCGTCGTCGGGACGGGCGGGTACGACCTGTACGACCCGGGCACGCGGCGTCCGAACAGCGAGGTCGTGCTGAAGGCGTTCGGCGTGCTGAAGCTCACGTTGAATCCGGGTTCGTACGAGTGGGAATTCATACCGAGCACTCCGGGCGTTCGAGACACAGGGACGGGGACATGCCACTGACCGGTCAACCGGTACGCACGTTGTCGCTCGCGATCGTCGCCGCGTCGAGTGCGGCGCTCCTGCTCGCCATGCCAAGGCCGGCACTGGCACAGACGCCACAGGACCCGCCTCCGGCGGCGGCGCCCCGCGCACTGCCGTTGCTCACGACGGCGGATCTCGTGGCCCAAAGTTCTGGGAGCGGCAACGGCAAGAAGAAGTCGAAGCCGATCTTCGACTACAAGGACAAGCCGACGTTCCATCTCGGACCCGCGGACATCTCGCCGAAGGCGCGGGTGCAGTTCGACTCGCGGCACTCGCAGGCGGCGGTCGCCGACATCGAAGATCAGCAGGGCGACGTCGCGCGCCAGCGCATCGGCGTCGAAGGCGTCGTCGCGAAGGCCGTGGACTTCCAGGTCGAACGCGAACTCGACGACCCCAACGATCCCTGGCGTGACGTGTACGTCAACGTCTCGAAATTCGAGTTCGCGCAGGTGCAGTACGGCAAGTTCAAGCTGCCGTTCGGGCTCGAGGAGAACACGGGCGCCCCGAACCTGGACTTCGTCTACCGCGCGCTCGTGTCGAACACGCTGGCGCCCGGCCGCGATCGCGGCGTGATGTTTCACGGCCGCGCGCTCGACAAGTCGATCATCTACGACTACGGCGTATTCGACCATGACGGCCGCAACGCGTTTTCGAACAACCCGCTGCGCGTGTACGGCGATCAGACGAAGGTCTTCCATGGCGCGGTGCGGCCGTTGCGCTTCATGAAGTTGAAGCAGATACGCGACGCGGAGATCGGCGGCTCGTGGGCGACGACGAATCTTGCGGAAGGTCTCCCGGGCATTCGAGGCCGAACGGTGCTCGGTCAGACGTTCTTCTCGGCGAACTATCCGGTCAACGGCGAGCGCAAGCGCGTCGGGTTCGAAGCGCGCTGGCACCCGGGGCCGGCGACGATTCAGGGCGAGTACATCAAGATGACCGAAGAGCGCCTGGGGCTCAGCGTCGAAGATGGTCCCCTGTCGCCGCTCCAGTCCATCGGCTGGTACGTGCAAGGCGCGTACGTCATCACGGGCGACGAGAAGGCGGACGGCCTGACGTCGCCGAAGCGTCCGTTTCTGCAGGGCGGCATTGGTGCCGTCGAAGTGGCCGTGCGTGTCGAACGTCTGAGCTTCGACAGCACCGCTGATCTTCCCGGCCAGCTGCCGAGCACCAGCCCGCGCGCGGAAGTGATCTTCGGCAACAGCGACAAGGCCGTGACGTTCGGCGTGAACTGGTACGCGAACAAGTGGGTGAAGATCCAGTTCAACTTCATCCGGGAAACGCTGGCGGACCCGTCGCTTGGTCCGTTGCCTCAGCAGCCGTCATTCAACAGTAAAGTCATCCGCTTCATGTTCCAGCTCTGAGGAGGCACATGCGCGCTACGCGTCGCGTCGCTCTTGCTGTGATCTGCGGGCTTGCGGTTTGGGCAGGTGCACTGCCCGTCCGCGCGCAGCTGCCGCCGTCGAACGCGGCGGACGCACTCTTCAACAATCAAGTGCTGCAGGAAATCCGCCTGCTCGTGAACTCGCGCGACCTCGCGCAGCTCAGAGCGAGCTTCCAGACGAACCTGTTCGTGACGGCGGACCTGGTCTGGAACAACCAGCGCGTGCGGAGCGTCGCGATTCGGTCGCGCGGCCAGGGCAGCCGCAACCCGACGAAGATGGGTCTGCTCGTGGACATGGATCGCTTCACGCGCGGCCAGACGTTTCTTGGCCTGACCGAGCTCGTCCTCGACAACGAGTGGCAGGACCCGTCGCTGATGCACGAGATGCTGTCGTTCGCGGTGTACCGGCGCGTGGGCCAGATCGCGCCGCGCGAGGCGTTCGCGAAGGTCTACATCAACAACGAGTACCAGGGCGTCTACGCGGTGGTCGAGCCCATCAACGAGCCGTTCCTCCAACGAGTGTTCGGATCCGCTGAGGGCTATCTCTCCGAGTACCACTGGATCCGCACGTGGTACTTCGAGACGATTGGCGACGACCTGAATCTGTACAAGCCGATGTTCGAACCGCGGACCCACACCCTCGAGTCCGACACGCAGCTCTACGGACCCATCCGCGACCTGGTCAACGAGGTGAACGGCCCCGACGACGTGGTGTGGCGCGACCGGGTGAGCACGCGGCTGGATCTCGCGCAGTTCATGCAGTACGCCGCGCTTCAGGGCTGCCTCACCCAGAACGACGGGCTCGTCGGCTTCGCGGGGATGAACAACTTCTATCTGTACCGGCCCAACGGATCGACGCAGTTCCGCTTCCTGCCGTGGGACGAAGACTTCGCGTTCACATTCCTCGAAGCGCCGATCGCCCGGCACACGATTCCGGACAACGTGCTCTTCCCGCGCGCCTACGCCCAAGATGATTTGAGGGGCGTGTTCCTCGACGCCGCGCAAGGCTGCGCCGACGCGATGAGCAACGACTGGATGCTGAACGAAGTGAATCGTCTGACGGCGCTGATCAGCAGCGCCGTGTTTTCGGACACCAAGAAGCTCTACTCGAACGATCAGTTCCTGGCGGAAGTGGATTTCCTTCGTCAGTTTGCCGTCGCGCGGCCGCTCACGGTGGCGTCCGAAGTCGCGAGGCTGAGGTAGCGCATGGACAGCCGAGAAACGCGAGACTGGGCACGAGAGGTCAAGTTCGTCACGTCGCTCGACAAGCGTCCCCAAATCGTCGACTGGGCGCGCGCCAACCTGGGATCAGACGGGCACGGCGCCGGTGTGTACGCCGACGAGTACACGACGTGCACGCTCTATTTCGAAACACCGGACTTCGACGTGTACCAGCAGAACAAGTCGTACGGCCGGAGCAAGTTCCGCATCCGGCGCTACGGCACGTCAGACGTGATCTTTCTCGAACGCAAATTCCGCACTGAGCGCCTGCTGGCCAAGCGTCGCACGACGGTGCCGCTCGCGGATCTCGAGCGGCTTGGCGCGCCGAACGCTGATCCGGCGTGGTCCGGCTACTGGTTCCAGCGCCGCATCCTGCTTCGCAAGCTGCAGCCGATGATTCAGCTCTCGTACGATCGCGTGGCGCGCATCGGCGACTCGCCCACCGGCCCGGTGCGCATGACGATCGACATGAACCTGAACGTGCTGCCGATGCCCGACCGCGCATTTCTGCCCGGCGTCGGCATGCGCATCCTCGACGATCGCTGCATCGTCGAAGTGAAGTACCGGAAGCAGCTGCCGGCGGTCTTCAAGGAACTGTCAGAGAAGTTCGGATTGCAGGTGCAGAAGGTCTCGAAGTTCAGAAACGGCTTGCGCCTGCTCGATTACCCGCTGCCGACCAACGACGACGAGCACGTGGAGCAGCCGTTGACGGAAGCCGTGGACGCCGCCGCTCACGCGCAAGGGTACTGGGACTGAAGGGCCGTTTCATTTCCGGGATCGAATCGGCTCGCGAAAATCCCAGACGAGATAGCCCGTCCAGCGGGTGACATCCACCGCCTTCGGGTAGGCGGGGGTAATGGGGATGCGGACGCCGAAGCCGGCCGTGAGCGCGCCGCTGGCCGTGAGGCGCTTCGAGATCTGCGGCGCGAATCCGACGATGCGATCGATGCCGTTGATTTCGACGCCGGCACCCCAGTTGGGCACGTCGGCGCCGAAGGCCGTGAGCATCGAGAAGTTGTAGCCGACATATCGCACAGGCTCATTCGGGAACCTGTGGATCGGGAGAATCGCGCGGACATCCCCTTGCATGTACCACGGCCCCGCGCGGCGGCCGGCGGCAAGGAACGGTTCGATGACCGTCGTCCCTTCGCCAAAACTCCAGCGGAGACTCCCCGTTTGAAGTGACACTTCAACGCCCACCGTGGCGATGCCGCGATCGGGCGACGGCGCGGTGAGCACATGGCTCACGGCCACGGTGATGTCGCCAATCGCCGTGTGCTGGCCAACCGGTCCTTCCACGGATTCGAACGGCAGCGACACCTCGATGCCCGTGCGCGGCGCCAGCCGCATTTCATAGGCGGCGGCAATCCGGCTTCGCATCTTGGCAAACTCACCGTGCGACACCATCGGCCGAATGACCACTTCGTCTTCGGGCAGGGCCTTCGTGGTGAACAGCGCGCGCGGGAACGCGAAGTTCCCGGTGGGCCAGCGGGCGTCGCTGCAGAACGCCCGGAGGCGCCTGACGAGCGCGCCAATCTGCGACTCGTTCAGCATGCTGAACTCGGGCATTTCGGAGGAGAGCCCGGCGGCCGGTCCCCCGCGGGCGATGACACGCGTCCAGTCGGCGTCCGATTCGGCGCTCGCCTGGCGGCAGTTCGTGAAGTCGAGCGGATCGGTCTTGACGGGCCGTTCGGCAAACCGGCCTTTCCCGTCCGGCCCGTGACAGGCCGCGCACCAGGCCCCGTACATCTCCGCGCCTGTCGTGGGCTGCTGCGCCCGCGACACCGAGCCGGCGCCCATCACCGCCACGGCCGCCATTGAGACCGCCAGACGCCGCATGGCGTCATTGTGCCTCAGGGCGATTGGCGAGACCGGATATGGCAGCACAGTGACAGAGGCGTGAAATGACGTGAAACAGGGTCAGAACGCCGAACAGCCGGCGAGACTTTGCCGTATCCTCGCTCAGAACCACGCTTTACACGACCGTTACACATGACGCCGAGCCTTCACACCCGGGAGACCCGGGAAGCCGCCCGCGAGGTCAAGTTCGTCATTGCGCCGGACGTCGCGACACGAGTCCTGGAGTGGTCGCGCGACCGGATGGCGCCGGATCCGCACGGGAGTGGGCCGGCTGGCGACGAGTACCGCCCGACTACCATCTACTTCGATACCGCCGGCTTCGACGTCTACGGGCGCCGCGGGTCCTATGGGCGGAGCAAGTATCGCGTCCGCCGCTACGGCGCATCGCCCACGATCTTTCTCGAGCGCAAGATGCGCACCGATGAGGTGCTGAACAAGCGACGGACGTCGGTCCCGATCGAGCAGCTCCCGGCGCTGACCTCAACGAACCTGGACGACGAGTGGGAAGGGCTCTGGTTCCGCAAGCGGCTGGAAGCGCGCAGGCTGCTGCCGGTGTGCCAGGTCAGCTACCGGCGTACCGCGCGAGTGACAATGGGACCATACGGCCCGATCCGCCTGACCCTTGATCAGGACCTCCGGGCCATGGTGGCGACCGAGGTGGCGTTTCACTCCGGGGAAGGGGATCGCGTGCTGACGGAACGCGTGATCCTGGAAATGAAGTTCCTGGCCGACATGCCCTCGCTCTTCAAGCAGGCCGTCGAAGAATTCGCGCTTCAGCCGAGCGCGTGCTCGAAATACCGGACATCGCTCGATGCGCTCGGCGGCCCGCCGAGATCGCTCGCACACGGATCTGAAAAAGAGGAAGAAAGGTGGCAGGCATGACGATGGTGGCGGCACTCCGCGTGATCGTCACGAGCACGGCATTGGCGTCGACGGCCGTCAGCCCGCCGGGAGTGGCGGAGCGTCTGCCCGCCGCTGCCGCGGTGACACGGCCCGTTCGCGCGGCCCGGCAGTTCCCTGGCGGTGGCCCCGGCGGCATGGGCGGCGTGCAGCAGGAGTTGAAGCTGCTCAAGCAGTTCGATGCGGACGGTGATAAACGTCTGAACGCTGCGGAACGCAAAGCCGCACGCGAGTACGTCGAAACGCAAGGTCTCTCGCGCGGTGGACGCTTCGGCCGCGGCGGCATGTCGGGCACGGCTACGGCTGGCGCCAAAGTCGCGCGCAACAGTGCGACGAAATTCGGCGCGAACGTGCCCTTCTACGATGCCGGCACGCTGCGAACACTGTTCCTCGATTTCGAGAACGCGGACTGGGAGGCCGAGATCATCGCCTTCAACAACAGCGATGTCGAGGTGCCCGCGACGCTCGAGGTCGACGGCAAGGTCTACAAGGACGTCGGCGTGCACGCCCGCGGGATGTCGTCGTTCATGTCGGTGCCCGCCGGCTACAAACACTCGCTGAACCTGACGATCGACTGGATCCACGAGGAGCAGTCGGTCTACGGCTATCGCACGCTCAACCTGCTGAACTCGCACGAGGATCCGACGCTGCTGCGAACCGTGCTCTTCATGCAGGCTGCGCGCGAGTACGTGCCGGCGCCGAAGGCAAACTTCGTGCGCGTGGTCATCAACGGCGAAAGCTGGGGCGTGTATCCGAACGCCGAGCAGTACAACAAAGACATGATCAACGAGTGGTTCAAGACCACCGACGGCGCGCGATGGAAGGTGCCGGGCAGCCCCGGCGGCCGCGGCGGTCTCGAGTACCTCGGCGATGATCCCGCGCCGTACAAGCGCATCTACGAGATCAAGAGCAAGGACGATCCGAAGGCGTGGGCCTCGCTCGTCAAGATGACGAAGGTGCTGAACGAGACGCCGCCCGCGCAGCTCGAGGCTGCCCTCGCGCCGCTGCTCGACGTCGACGGCGCGCTCAAGTTCCTCGCGCTCGAGGCCGTGCTCGTCAACAACGACGGCTACTGGGTTCGCGCCAGCGACTACAGCATCTATCTCGACCCCACGGGCAAGTTCCACGTCTTCCCGCACGACGCGAACGAGACGTTTGCGACGGGCATGCGGGGCGGCGGACCGGGACCGGGCGGGCCCGGCGGGCCTGGCGGGCGCGGTGGCTTTGGCGGTCCGCCTCCGGGCGGATTCCCGATGCCTCCGGGTGGTCCCGGTGGCCCGGGCGGCCGACGCGGCGGCGGCGGACGCATGATGGGCGGCGATGCCAACCTGGACGTGCTGATCGGACTCGACGATCCGTCGAAGCCTCTCCGCTCGAAGTTGCTCGCGGTACCTGCGCTTCGTGCGAAGTACCTCGGCTACGCGAAAACGATCGCCAATCGCTGGCTGGACTGGACCGTGCTCGAGCCGATCGTCACGAAATACCACGCGCTCATCGCGGCTGACGTGAAGAGCGACACGCGCAAGCTCAATTCGTTCGAAGAGTTCCAAAGCGGCGTCGAGGATTTGAAGGCGTTCGCCGCGCGCCGGCGGGCGGTGGTGCTCGAGCAGGCGAGTCGATAGCGCAGGACGTTTACGCCGGGATCATCCACGGCGTCACGTACGCCTGCGCGAGCACCAGCAGCCCCATGAGAATGGCCAGCGCGATGCTGTGCCAGAAGACGAAGCGCAGGATCCGTCCTTCTTCGCCTAGCTGATTCGTGGCCGCCGTGGCGACGACGATGCTCTGCGCGTCGATCATTTTTCCCATCACGCCGCCGGTGCTGTTGGCCGTGCAGATCAGGATCGGACTGAGATTCAGCTGCTGTGCGGTGATCTTCTGCAAGCTGCCGAAGAGCACGTTCGAGCTGGTGTCCGACCCGGTCATGGCCACGCCGAGCCAGCCGAGCAGCGGGGCAAAAAACGGATAGAAGACGCCCGTGCGGGTGAACGCAAGGCCGAGCGTCGCGTCCGTCCCGCCGTAACGCGTGACGAAGCCGAGCGCCAGCATCAGCGCGATGGTCGCCAGCGATGGCAGCATCTGCCGTAGCGTCGCACGCGCCGTGTCGATCACGATCGAGGCGCGAAGCCGAAGGGCAAATGCGGTCGCGATCGCCGCAAACAGGATCGCGGTGCCGGTGGCCGAGAGCCAGTTGAACGTGAAGCGCGCCGCCTCGCCACGTCGCGCGCGGTACGCCGCGTCCTCAATCTGCGCCGGATTGGCCGCTTCGCGCTCGACCGGATAGTCACGAAATACGCGCGTGTGCAGGGCGGGGACGTCGATCGCGGGCGCGACGACGCTCTTGGCTGAAGCGCTCGTCCCGCCATTGAGCCGCGCCTTGATGGTCGGCAGGCCCCACAGCAGGACGAATACGCTGAGCAGCAGCCACGGTACGAGCGCACGCGACGACACGCGTGGAGCAGCGACCGATGCGGTGACGGCGGGCGTGACGCGCGGTTGAACGGCAACCGACGGGAACTCCCACACCTCCGCAGGACGCCACACTCGGCAGAAGAACGTGAGGGCGGAGAGCGAGATCAGTCCACCGGCGATGTCCACCAGCTCGGGCCCGATGAAATTGCTCCAGAAGAACTGGACGATGGCGAAGGATCCGCCCGAGACCAGCACCGCCGGCCACACACCCCTCAATCCGCGCCACCCGCTCATCGTCACCACCAGCCAGGCGGGAATGAGGAGCGACATGATGGGCAGCTGACGGCCCGCCATGGCGCTGAGCGACTGAACCGGCAGGCCGGTGACGGCGGCGAGCGTCAGGATCGGAGTGCCGATTGCGCCGAACGCCACCGGCGCAGTGTTCGCGATGAGCGCGAGCCCGGCGGCGTAGAGCCGTGGAAAGCCCAGGCCAATGAGAAGCGCTGCCGTAATCGCCACCGGCGTGCCGAAGCCTGCCGCGCCTTCAATGAACGCGCCGAACGAAAACGCGATGAGCAGCGCCTGCAGCCGGCGATCCGCCGCCAGCGCCGCAACGCCGAGCCGGAGGCGATCGAATTCACCGGCTCTGACCGTCAGGTTGTACAGGAACACGGCAGTGACGACGATCCAGCCGATGGGCAGCAGGCCGTACGCGGCACCGTAGATCGCCGCCGCGAATGCGGCGCGCGCGGGCATGTGGAACACGAAGATGGCCACCGCCAGCGCCGCGGCCAGCCCGGCGGCCGCCGCGCGATGCGCGCGCCACTCGAGCAGCGCCAGCGCCGCGAGGAGAATCACGAGCGGCAGCGCCGCCGCCGCAGTGCTCAGCCAGACAGAGTGCAGCGGGTCGTAGACCTGGATCCAGCCCATTCTGGCAACGATAATGTGTGTTCGAGCCTACTTGTCGATCACGTACGTCGCCTGCATGCCCATGCGAAGGTGATCGCTCACGTGACAGTGAAAGAACCACTTTCCCGGATTGTCCGGCGTCATGTCGGCGACCAGCATGCCCATCGGCACGAGCATGCCGACGTCTGTCCGCATGTTATTGGTCGTGACGACGTTGCCGTGCCAGTGCGGGGCGTGGAATTCGAAGTTGGTCGAGGCCATGACGTACCACCGCACGTGAGTGCCGAGTTTACCGATGAAGCCGGGCGTGTGGCCGTATGAGAAGCCGTTGATCGTCTCCTTGAAGTACGTGCCACCTTCCGGCGTGACGCTGATCTCCCCAACGGCGCCGTTCACGATCTTCACGCCCTTGGCGTCGCTCTCGTAGGTCTTGATGTTCTCTTCGAGGTACCAGCTCATGTTCTCGTCCACTTCGACGAAGCCGGCCACGAGCTCGCGATCGACGTCCTTCGGCGATCCGTCGGGCTTCGCCATACCGCGTCGCGTGATGACGATTGGACCGAGGAGGCCTGCAGCCACGTCGCGCACCTCGTCCACATGGGAGTGATACATCCAGATCGATGAGCTGCCTTCGTGCTCGGTCGGGCCCGCACGCTCGGGCACCTGCCAGGTGTACGTGTGCGTCGCGCCGGTCGGCACCCCGTCATCGGCCTTGTCGGCGCCAGAGGTGCCGTCGTTATACAGGGCGCCTTCGGAGTCCTTGTTGTAGAACACGCCGTGCGGGTGCATACTCGCCGGGAACTTCGCGTTGTTCTTGAAGACGATCTTGATGGTGTCGCCGACCTCGCCGCGAATCAGGGGACCCAGAAAACCGAGGTGCTCCCATTCCGATGGACGCGGCTTGAGCGCCGAAAACGTCGCGTCGGTGTACTCGCGGTAGATCGCCTTCTTCGCCTTGCGGCCCATCGTGTGGGGCCCCGCCTCCATCCACCTCTTTTCCATATCGTTGAAGGGACGGCCCTCGGCCTGGTTCACGCCGCTCGGCGCGTAGTCCCATTCGACCTCGTCAGCCGCGACGAAGTAGTTGCGCGTGACGCCGGAGCCGGCAGCGGCCGCGGTCTCAGCGTGGGACGTCGTGCCGGGTGAAGTCGAACAGGCGGCGGACGCACTGACCGTCAGAGCCACACAAAGCGCCACACGGCGTACACGGGGGATGAGATGCAAAGGAGCCTCCGATTGCGGGATTCGCGGGGCGAGTATAGCGTGGGTCGCGGGGCGGCCTTCGATCGGCGGCGGGCCAATGGATCGAAGATTCTTCAATCCTCCGCGGTTTCGAAGTACGCAGTTTCTGCGATCTCCGATGCCGCCCCTCGCATTTCACGCGCTCTTTTCGATCGGCCCGCTGGTTGCAATACCAGGGGCATGACCGACATCTCTTTCAACGCCACGAACCCGCTGCCGGCGAGGCGGGACTTCATTGACGGCATCTCGAACTACTGCGATCGCTGGTGCGAGCGCTGCCGCTTTCAGAGTCGCTGCAGCACCCGCGCCATCGAGGTGCGCCTGGAACAGGTGGTGGCCGCCGGTGCGACGCCCGACGAAGACCAGGTTGTCGAAGACGTGCTGGGCCCGACGCCCCCTGCGCCACCGTGGATGGCTGAGATCTTCGAAGCGAAGCTGACCCCGGAGGAATCCGCACGGATTGACACGGTGATCGCCGCCCAGGATGTCCTGTCCGAGAAGGATCCGGCCGTGCTCGCTGCGCGGGAGTACAGCCGCCTCGCATACTCACTGGCACGCACCCTCAGAAGCGACAGCCGGATTCTCGCGGATCCCGTGCTGTCCACCGCCATGGACACGATTTCGTGGCATGCGCTGTCGATTCGTGCCAAGACGAGCCGGGCCGTTCACGGCCTGATCGGACAGCGCCTGGAGCCGCCGGGGCCCGAGGACGACGATTGGCGGGAAGACCCTGTGCAGAATGACGCCAACGGATCGGCCAAGCTGTGCCGGTTAATCGTGGCTGAGTCACTCGCCGCGTGGGAGTCACTGATGCACGCGGGGCAGGCCGACGGAGTCCCTGCCGTCATGATCAAACGGCTCGCGGAACTCGACGCCCTGCTCGCAAAAACCTTTCCGCGCGCAATGGAGTTCATCCGGCCGGGCTTCGACGAGGACACGTGTCAGGAATAGAATCGCTCACCTGATGCCTTCGCCGTTGCGATGGGGCGTGCTGGGCGCGGCACGCATCGCCATCAACAGGGTGATACCCGGCATGCGCGGCAGTGTGCTCGCGCGTGTGGACGCCATTGCGGCGCGCGACCTCGCTCGCGCGCAGGCGGCTGCCGCAGCGCTTGGCATCGCGCGAGCGTACGGATCGTACGAGACGTTGCTCGCAGACCCGGAGATCGACGTCGTGTACGTCGCGCTGCCGAATCACTTGCACGCCGAATGGGCGATCCGGGCGGCCGAAGCCGGCAAACACGTGCTCTGCGAGAAACCGCTCGCGTTATCGGCTGCAGAGGCACGGACCATTGTCGAGGCACGCGACCGCACCGGCGTGCGCGTCCAGGAAGCGTTCATGGTCCGGACGCACCCCCAGTGGGAGCGCGCGGTGTCGCTGTGCCGCGAAGGCGCGTTGGGCGACGTGTGCGCCTGCAACGGCACCTTCAGCTTCTTCAATGATCGGCCGGCAGACATCCGCAACATTGCCGCGTTCGGTGGTGGCGGCATCATGGACATCGGCTGCTATCTCGTGATGACGTCGCGCCTGGTGTTCGGCGCGTCGCCGGTCCGTGTCGTGTCGGATCTGCGCATCGATCCCACAGCCGGCGTCGACACGCTGGCGTCGATGATCCTCGAATACCCCGCGGGCGCGCACGCCACGGGCATGTGCTCCACGCGCCTGGTCCCGCAGCAGCGTGTGCAGATCTTCGGGACGCGGGCGCGGCTCGAGATCGAAATCCCGTTCAACGCCCCGCCCGACCGGCCCTGCCGACTGTGGCTCGACGACGGACGCGATGTGTTTGGCGGCGGCCGTCAGGAGCTCCTGTTGCCGGTCTGCAATCAGTATCGCCTGCAGGCGGATCGGTTCTCGGAATCCATTCTCGACGGTTCGCCGCAGCCGTACGCGCTCGAGGAATCACTCGCGAACCTCGAGGTCATCGACGCGATCTTCCGCTCGAACGAATCGCGAGGCTGGGAACGCGTCGGGACGTAGCCGCGGCTATCTCTGGATTCTTGCCGAGCCGCCTTTGGCGAACGCCCGCACCTGCGGGAGCGTGGCCATCGTCGTGTCGCCGGGGAACGTCGTCGTCAATGCGCCGTGGGCCCAGCCGAGCTTCACGCACTCTTCGGGGCTTTCGCCGGTGAGCAGCCCGTAGAACAGCCCCGACGCAAAGCCGTCGCCGCCGCCGACGCGGTCGTAGACGTCGAGATCGCACATCGGCGTCACGAACGGCTTGCCTTCGATCCACGCCACGGCGCCCCACGTGTGACGATTCGTCGAGTGGACCTCGCGCAGCGTGGTCGCGACGACTTTGACGTTCGGATAGCGCTTGATGACGCGGCCGATCATGTCGATGAAGACGCGCGGATCGAGTTTCGACGTCGCGGCCACGTCCGCGCCCTCGATGCCGAGCCCCTGCTGCAGGTCTTCCTCGTTGCCGACGAGCACGTCCACGTGCTCGGCAATGCGGCCGAAGACGTCGCGGGCGCGGGCCGGATCGCCTGACGCGCGCCAGAGCTTCTCGCGATAGTTCAGATCGAACGACACGACCGCGCCGTGTGACTTCGCCGCCTGCATGGCCTCGATGATCAGCTCAGACGTCGTCGTCGACAGCGACGCGAAGAGGCCGCCGCTGTGAAACCAGCGCACACCCGCGCCGAAGATCTGCTTCCAGTCGAAGTCGCCGGGCTTGAGCAGTGCGCCGGCCTCGTTACTGCGGTTGTAGAACACGACGGGCGGCCGCACGCCGTAGCCGCGATCGCTGTAGACCGCCGCCATGTTGGGCCCTCGAGCGCCGTCGTGCACAAAGCGCTTGTAGAAGGGCTTCACGCCCATGGCCTGCACACGCTCGGCAATCAAGTCGCCGATCGGGTAGTCCACGATGGCGGTGGCCATGGCCGTGCGCATGCGGAAACAGTCGGAGAGATTCGCCGCGGCATTGAATTCGCCGCCGCTCACGTGAATCTGGCAGGTCTGCGCCTTGTGAAACGGCACGACACCAGGGTCGAGCCTGTGAACGAGCGCGCCGAGCGCGAGGAAATCCAGCGCGCCTTCGGTGGGGATCCGCAGCGTCATGACCAATCCGTGTGAAAGACGCCCTCGCGATCGATCCGCCGATAGGTGTGGGCGCCGAAGAAATCGCGCAGGCCCTGCACGAGGTTCGCTGGCAGGCGCTCGCTGCGATACGCATCGTAGTACCCCAGCGACGCGCTGGTGCCAGGAACGGGAATGCCGAGCCCGACCGCGGTCTGCACCACGTGCCGCCACGCGTCCTGGCAGCGGCCGAGCACATCACGAAACGCGTCGTCCACCATCAGGTTCACGAGTGCCGGGTTCCGTTCGAATGCGTGCCTGATGTCACCGAGCAGCCGGGCGCGGATGATGCAGCCGGCGCGCCAGATACGCGCGACGCGGCCTGGATCGATATCGTAGCCGTACTCGTGCGACGCAGTGCGCAGCAGCGCCAGCCCTTGTGCGTACGACGTGATCTTGCTCGCGAGCAGCGACTGCTTCGCAGCGTCAATGAGTTTGTCGCGCTGGCCTGTGAACCGCTGCGCCGGTCCGGCCAGCGTCCGGCTGGCCGCTACGCGCTCGTTCTTCAACGCTGAAAGGATACGGCCTTCCACCGCGGCGTTCACGGTCGGAATCGGCGCGCCGACGTCGAACGCGTTCTGGCTCATCCACTTGCCCGTGCCCTTCTGTTGGGCTTCGTCCAGGATGAGCTCGACGAGCGGCTTGCCGGTATCCGCATCGACGTGCGCGAGGACGCGCGCGGTGATCTCGATAAGGTAGGAACGGAGTTCACCGGCGTTCCACTCCTCGAACACGGCAGCCAGTTCTTTCGCCGACATGCCGGCGCCGCGTGACAGCAGATCGTACGTCTCGGCGATCAGCTGCATGTCGCCGTACTCGATCCCGTTGTGGACCATCTTCACGTAGTGGCCCGCGCCGCGCGGTCCCATGTAGTCCACACAGGGGTCGCCGTCCTCGGCCTTCGCCGCGATCGCTCGAAAAATCGGCGCGATGGCGTCCCAGGCCGCCTTCGGTCCGCCTGGCATGATCGACGGGCCGTGCAGGGCGCCTTCCTCGCCGCCAGAGACCCCGGCGCCGACGAAGTGGAATCCACCGCCGGCCAGCTCGTCCGAGCGCCGATCCGTGTCGCGGAAAAACGAATTGCCGCCGTCGATCAGAATGTCGCCCTGCGCGAGGTGCGGCTTCAGGTGCGAGATGACGCTGTCCACCGCGGGGCCTGCGGGCACCATCACCAGAATCCGCCGCGGACGATCGAGGGCGTCCATCAAGGCCGCGGGCGAATCGACGCCGACGATGGCCTTGCCGCTGGCCGGTCCCGAGAGAAACGCGCGCATCTTGGCGGCATCGAGGTCGTAGCCCGCCACTGCAAAACCGCGACTCTCGACATTGCGCGCGAGATTCGCGCCCATCACCCCAAGTCCTACCACTCCAAACGCGCTGCCCATGATCACGACACCGGTGGCGCCGGCGGCCTGCCGACACGAAAGAGAAACTCGCCTGCCCTCGGCACGACGACTTCGGCGCTGTCGAGGTCGGCCGGCCACTCCAATGGATTGATCGTCGCTGGGTCCCGATACCCCAGGTTGATGTGCGCGCAGCGCTCGCGCGCGATGCCAGTCGCGAGGGTGACGGTGATGCGCGGCGTCTCGCGCCCGGTCGCCGCCTCGTAGCGGCCGAGACCCTTCACGTGCGTCGAGTGCGCCAGGATTCCGCCAGGGTAGTGGCCGAAGCGATCCCACTGCTCGATGAAGTAGTCCCGGCAGTGATAGCCGATCGCTTCGATGAGCGAACCGTGCACGCGGCTCACCTCGTCCACGTGCGGCGCGAAGACAATGACTTCACCGCCATCGCGAACGGCGGTCTCGGTCTTGTACGCGCCTTTGGCGGCCGTCCACAAATCGTCGTACATCGGCGGCATCACCGACAGCACGCGATCGAATGGCCGATCGACCCAGATGATGTGCCGCCGCGCCGACAGCGCCGCGGCCCGGCGCCACGCCTCGTGCACGTCGCCGACGAACAATCCCGCAATGCCGTCGTGCATGACGACAAGCGCCATCAACGAAAGCGGCGTGTCGAGCATGGCGGCGGCTCGATCGATCACGCGACGGACCGGTGTCTCGGCCGTGCCAATCACCTCGGAGCTCGTGATCACCGCGCCGAGCCAGTGCGTGAAGTGAATGATGTCGGGCGCCGCGATGCCGGGAAATAGGTACTTGGTGCCTCCGGAAAACCCGGCGACCTCGTGCGGAAACACAGGTCCGCAAATAATCACGTGGTCGTACTCGGTGGCCAGACGATTCAGCGCGACGCGAACGTTCTGTCTGAATCGGCCGCCGGTAAGATCGGCAATCACGCTCGAGTCGATCGATCCCAGATCAATGAAACTTCCAGGATCATCCCAGCGGTGATTGAAGAGCCGGTGCGCACCTGCCCGGCCGTCAACGACCGGCCGGCCGATCAGCCGGCCGAGCGCGGCGTCATCCATCGGCGTGTGCGTTCCGAGCGCGACGAGGAAGTCGAGCGCGGACGTTCGCGGCGCCAGCTCCTGCGTGAGGCGCTCGAACATCTCCGGCATCGGCATCGTCCGCGTCCCGTCCGGGATGATCACCAGCACGCGCCGCCCGTCGACGGGCAACGGCGCCAGTCCGTCGCGGCACACGCGATGGATGTCCTCCGGACCGAGGTACCCGTCGTTCACTCCGGCGCCGACGACGGTCATCGTCTTACTTGAACACGCCGGCGGTCTTGAAGTCACCTGCCTTGACGATGGACACGCCATTCGGATCGATGTGCTTCCGGAACGCGGCGTTGATCTGATCGACGGTCAGCGCCTGGATCTTCGCCTCGAGATCGGCATCCCACTTGAGCGGCCGATCGAGCTGTTCGTGCGAGGCGAGCAGGCTGAGCAGCGCAGCGTCCGTCGAACGGCCGATCGTGCGCGCGTCGGCATAGGCCTTCTTCGCGTCGGCGACCTCGGCCGCCGTGAAACCGCTCTGCCACACCTTCTTCAGCTCGTCGATGAAGCTGGCCTCGACCTTGGGACCGACGCCAGGGTTGAGGCTGACCGTGCCCGAGAGCATCGCGGCATCGCCCTCGGCGGGCACCGAAATCCGCGCGTTCGCGCCGTAACTGAGACCCTCGCGGTTACGGATGCGGTCCGAGATCCGCGACGTGATCGGCTCGCCGAACATGTAGCTGGCGAGCACCATCGCGGGATAGTCCGGATCATTCTGTGACATCTGGAAGCGCTCGCCGGCCAGAAACTCGGCGTTGGCCTTGTCGGGCGTCTCGATCTTTTCGTTGATCGGCGGCACCGCTTTGAATGGCGTGACAAGCGGCTTGTACATCTTCGTGGTGTTCCACGTGCCGAACAGTTCCTGCGCCACACGCTGCACGTCCGCCGGCGTGACGGGCCCGACGACGGCAAAGACGCCGAAGTTCGCGCCGTAGAACTCGTCGTGAAACTTCTTCGCGTCGCTGACGCTCACCTTCTGGAGGTCGGGCTTCTGTTCCTGGCGCGTGGGCGAGTACTGCGCATCACCCGGCGCGAACGGGCTCAAGTGGCGGCTCAGCTTCTCGCTCGCCAGCTGGTTGGGCTCGGTCGGCGGAAGATCCAGGGCACGCAGGCGCTGCTGCTTGATCCGATCGAAATCCTCCTGCGGGTAAACCGGCTCCTTGAAGATTTCCGCCGCCAGGCGCAGAGCCGCGACGAAATTCTCGGCGGGCGCAGAAATGCTGGCCGTCGCGCTGGACATCGCGCCGCCTCCGCCGCCTCCGCCGCGCCCCCCGCCGCCGCCACCGCCTCCGCCTCCGCTCACGCTGACCTGTGCGTTCAACTTGCGGAGTTCCTCGGTGATCTGCTGGCGCGTGTGGCTCTTCGTTCCAGCCATGAGCAAGCCGCCGGCGAAGGATGCAGCCTCTCGCTGACCGGCGAGCGACGCCGCGTCGCCGAACCGCAGATCGATCGAGGCGGTGACGATGTTGTTGGCGGTCTTCTTGGACAACACCGCGACCTTCATGCCGTTCGTCAGACGCGACCGGACGACGCGCGACTCGATATTCGGGATCGTCGGATCGAACGACTCGGCGCGTGCGACGGTCACCTTGCTCGTGTAGCTCTTGAACGTCTCGGCCAGGTCCGGCGCCACGGGAACGACCGTGCGATCCGGCGCGGCGTCCGGGATGTAATAGCCGACGGTGCGATTCGACGGCTTGAAGTACGTCTGCGCCACGCGGACGACGTCCTGCGGCGTGATGTCCTGCAGCCGGTCGTGCTGCAGGAACATGAGCCGCCAGTCGCCCTGTGCAATGGCCGTGTTCAGCGCGCCAGTCGCGATCGCTTGTGGATTGGAGAGGCTGTTCTCCAGCCCGCGCGCGAGCTGCGACGTGATGCGATCGACCTCCTCACGCGTCGGCGGATTCTTGATCACGTCCTCGACGGCCTTGTAGATCGCGTCACGGGCCGTGTCGAGCGACTGATCCTGGTTGAGCGTCGCAGAGATCATGACGAGCCCGGGATCGTGCAGTTGCTGAAAGCCCATGTTGGCGGACTCGGCGATCTTCGAGTCCACCAGCGCCTTGCCCAAACGCCCTTCCGGCGCGCCGCCGCCGCCCCGTCCGCCACGACCGCCGCCGGCGCCGTTCATGACGCCGGAGAGCACCTGCAGAACCGCGGCGTCGGGATGTCCGGCCGCGACCGCATGGTAGGCGACGATGACGTTCTGTCCCTGGCCGACGCGACGCAGCGAGACAAAGCGCTCGCCGTCCTGCGCCGGTTCGACGGTGTACGTTTGATCGAGGATCCGCGCGGGCTTCGGCAGCTTGCCCATCGACTCGGCCACGAACTGCAGCGTCTTCGCTTCGTCGAGACGGCCCGTAATGACCAGAACGGCGTCGTCGGGCTGGTAGTACTTCTTGTAGAAGGCGGCGAGCCGCTCGATGGGCACCTTTTCGATGTCGTCCTTCGAGCCGATCGCCGACTTCCCGTAGTTGTGCCAGAGGTACGCCGTGGACGCGACCCGTTCGCGCAGAATCGATGCGGGGCTGTTCTCGCCGCGTTCGAACTCGTTGCGGACGACGGTCATCTCCGTGTCGAGGATCTGCTTGGTGAACTTCACGTTCACCATGCGGTCGGTCTCGAGCGAGAGCGCCCACGTCAGGTTCTCGTCGGTGGCGGTGAACGTCTCGTAGTAGTTGGTCCGGTCGTACCAGGTGGAGCCGTTGGCGCGCAGGCCCCGTCGCGTGAACTCGGCCCACAGGTTCTTCGTCGTCGGCGTGCCCTTGAAGAGCAGGTGCTCGAGCAGGTGCGCCATCCCCGTC
>Ga0111539_10002240_pt1 | contig 25813 bp, 23 predicted proteins | sample RhiMethybrSRZTD1_FD_79667 | JGI IMG/M metagenome (GOLD analysis project Ga0111539, IMG submission 79667) | Populus rhizosphere microbial communities from Tennessee, USA - Rhizosphere MetaG P. TD hybrid SRZTD1 (version 2) (version 2) | ecosystem: Host-associated > Plants > Roots > Rhizosphere >...
GATTCGCCGCGGCTGCACGAGCGCCTGCGCAGCCGCATCCTCGAGCGCAAGGACCCGGCTGCGCTCGAGGCCGAGTATGCGCGCCGGCTCGAGCAGCCTTCGGCTCCGGCGACGCTGCCGTGGTTCGCGGGTTACGCGTCGCTGGTGGCCGCCGAGGCGCACCGGCGCAAGAACGACAGCGCTGCGGCGCTGGCCGCCTACCAGCGCGGCATCGACCTGTTCCAACGCTACGGCGCGAACACCGGCAACACGGACGGCGCGCACTACGTCGCGATGGGCCACGCGGGCATCGCGCGCGTGAAGCTGCTGGGTGGCGATCTGCCCGCTGCGATGGCAGCGCTGCAGCAGGCGTTCAGCGTGGCGCCGACGGCCGGCGCCGCGGTCGACGGACTCGGCACGACCGCCGTGCAAACGGCGCAGATGCTGCGCGCGAAGGCGACCGAAGCGAACAACGACGAGCTCGTGAAGCAGGTCGATGCCGCGCTGCAAGCGCTGCCCCCCGAGGCGCTGCAACCGCCCGAATACGAACGCAACCAACCCGGCAATCAGCGGCCAGCGCGGCGCCGCGGGCAGTGAAGCGCTAGGAAGTCCAGGCGTCGGCCAGCATCGCCTCGAGCGAACGGCCGGCCTGCCAGGTTCCGGCCAGCGACACGTCGCGCGGCCGGACCGGGTCCTGGCACTCGACCGGGCGCAGCAGCGACACGTCGAGACCGTGCATGAGGCAGAAGCGCCGCGCGAGCTCCCAGCGCGAGATGCGCTCGGGACCCGGCAGATGCGCGAGGGACGGGCCGTCAGCATCGACGACTGCGGCGGCCAGCGCCTGCGCCGCATCGGCGACGTGCAGCGGCGTGCGATACTCGTTCGTGAACAGCGGCGGCGTCTCGCGCGCGGCGAGGGCCAGTTGCAGCGACGCCGTGGCGCCGCGCCCCTTCGCGTCCGGACCGAGCAAGAGCGGCAGGCGCACGACGCGGCCGCCGTGCGCGCGCACGAGCTCCTCACCGTGCGCCTTGCTCGTGCCGTAGACGGACAGCGGCGCCACCGGGGACAGCTCGCCGTAGGGGGCCGAGCGTCCGTCGAAGACGAGATCGGTCGAGACCATCAAGAGCCGCGGGCCGAACCGCTGCGCGAACTGTCCCGGCAGCCACGCATTCGTGCGCTGCGCGCGGTCGGGATCGCGTTCGCAGTCGGCCATGCGCGCCGTTGCCGCGAGGTGCAGCACGAGGCTCGGCTCGAGCGCTTCCGCGACCGCGTCGACCATGCCCGGCGCGAGCAGGTCGACCGCGGCATCGCCGCCCGATCGCGACGTCGTCGTCACGACGTGCCCTGCGCGCTGCAGCGCCGCCACCACGTAACCACCGAGGAACCCGCTGGCTCCGGTGACGAGAATGCGGTGGCCATGCATGGCAGCAAGCATGGTTGCCAATCGCAGCCGCCAACGGAAGCGCAACCTGCCGCCCCAACCGCCTGCTGCTCGCTGCGACTTCTCCTTCCTCGTGGGGACCGGTCACCGTCATCGCCACGTTCTCCGTGTCGGCGCCGCACCCGGTTGCCATGCCCGGCATCGAAGGGTTCCAGCGGGTCGTGCAGGTGCAATCAGGAGCAGTGGGCGCAGATCACCTCGGGCTCGCATGGCGTCGAGCCCGACACTGGCGTCTTCCGAGAGGAAACGGTCCGAGAGTCTGCTGCCGCGGCATGCCCCCCGTTGCTCGAAGGGGGCCATCCGCGGAAGATCACCGTGGCACCGTTTCCTCCCTCATGGAAGTACTTCCGCCACTCGGTCTGGGCCGCCAGGAAGGACTTCCCTCCCAAGGCCCAATCGGAACAGGAGACCAAATGCGTAGTCCCAAGCTGCTCGCGACTGCTGTTGCGGCGGTCGCTGCCCTCTCCCTGTCAGCACAATCCCCGCTGACAACCACGTTCGCCGGCGGCAATGGCCAGAACGGGGCCATGTTCGACATCGTCGGCGTGACACCTGTCGTCATCACCGGCTTCGACGTCAACCTGACCGGCACGGCAACCATCGAAGTGTACACGGTCACGGCCGGCACGACCTACGTCGGCAACGAGGCCAACCCGGGCGCCTGGACGCTGCTCGGCACGGCTCCCAACGTCGTCGGCGCCGGAGCCGGGGTGCCGACGACCGTGCCGATCATCCTGAACGTGTCGATCAATCCCTCGCAAACGCGGGGCTTCTACGTGACCACGACTGCGGGAACCCTCGCGTACACCAACGGCACGTTGGTCGGCAGCGTCTTCGCGCAGAACTCGAACATCCAATTCCTCGAGGGCATCGGCAACGTCTACCCCTTCGGCGGGACCTTCTCGCCGCGCGTTTGGAACGGCCGCATCCACTACGTCACCGGTGCTTCCGGCGGCTTCGCCACGAAGAGCTTGTATGGCGCTGGGTGTTATGACCTGCCGCGCATGGCCCACCAGCAGTTCCCGGGCGACACGTTCCCTGTCGACATCGCCAACACGCAGTGGACGCTGATCTACTTGTCGGGTCCTACCGGCGGCAACTACATCATCCTGAACACGGGCAATCCCTACGATGCGGTGACGCCAGCGGCCAGCGGCGTCAACCTGGTGACGCAGCCATACACGACGAGCTCGTCTGCGAACTGGGACGACGCGTCGGTCAACAAGACGCTGCCGTTCGCTTTCCCCTACCCCAACGCGACCAGCGCCACGACGAACCTGATCTCGGTCAACTCGAACGGCAGGATCTACCTGGGCAACCACTTCGACGCCTCGTTCGCGTCGAACGGCGCGAACTCGGGCTACACGCCGACTTCGTTCCGGGGCTCGACGGGCGCCGGGTTGCCTGTGATCGCGGGCTTCATGTGCGACTTGGATCCGACCGTGGGCGGCCAGATCTGGTACGAGGATCCGAGCCCGAACGGCGGCGTCCGCATCACCTGGAACGGCATCGCGAACTGGCAGGACCCCGCCTACACCGGCCTGCCGGCGCAGCAGAACAACATCCAGATGGAGCTGCTGCCCACGGGAGTCGTCTTCTTGTCCTTTGGCGCGAGCCTCGGCAACGGCGGCAGCATCAACAACGTCGCAATCACCGGCTACAGCGCCGGCGGCGCACAACCCGTGGGCCCGCAGCTCGACTGGTCGGCGCTGAACAGCTACCTGACCGGCACGGGCGAGGTGGCGCTCAAGATCGATGCAGACAACCGCCCGATCACCGGCACTACGATCAACGTGACCATCAGCGAGATTCCCGTCGGCGCCTTCGTCGCTGCAGTCGTCTACGGTTTGACCAAGTTCGACCCTGGCATCCCGCTCGCGGTCCTGGGCATGCCGGGTTGCTCCGCGTACGAGACGCCGGACCTGATGGTGGCCGGCCTCGTCGCGGGGACGACGTTCTCGACTCCGTTCCCGATCCCCAGCAACCCTGCACTGACGGGTTTCCACCTGCAGGGGCAGGGCATGGTCCTCGGTCCCACCATCCCGAACCCGTTCCAGGGCATCACGTCGAACGGCCTCGACCTGGTCGTCGGCACGCACTGATCCGCGGGCTGACCAGTCCGCGACGAGAGGGCGGGAGCAACCGGGCCCGCCCGTCGCGCCGAGTGAGCGGTGACCGCCGCGGCGCGCGGCGGCCGTCCAGCAAATCGCCGCTTCCCACTGCGGTGAAATTGCCGGACCCGGTCAGGTAAGCCCCGGCATGGCACCGGGGGGCCAGCTGCGCATCCTGGGAGCACCTCGCCGCTCGGCCTGGGCGGCAAGGACAAGGAACTGTCCCGCAGGCCCAATCAGAGAAACGAGGAACCCATGCGCAGCTCGAAGCACCTCGCGACTGCAGTTGTTGCAGTCGCCGCCGCCACCCTGTCGGCACAGTCCCCGCTGACGACCACCTTCATTGGCGGCTACAGCCGCGAGGGTGGCATGTTCGACATCGTCGGTGTGACCCCGGTCGTCATCACCGGCTTCGACGTCCACATGACCGGCACCGCGACCATCGAGGTGTACTCGGTCACTGCCGGCACGACCTTCGTCGGCAACGACAACAACCCGGCCGCATGGACGCTGCTCGGCACTGCGCCCAACGTCGTCGGCGCCGGACTCGGCGTGCCGACACCGGTGCCGATCACACTGAACGTGCCGATCAATCCCGGGCAGCAGCGGGGCTTCTACGTGACCACCACTTCGACTGCGGGAACCACGGAGCACGGCCTTGCGACGTTGATCGGCAGCGTTTTCGCGCAGAACTCGGACATCCAGGTCCTCGAGGGCATCGCCAAGGGCTACCCCTTCGGCTCGAGCGTCCCGACCCGGCGATGGAACGGACGCATCCACTACGTTGCCGGCGCTGCCGGCGGCTTCGCCGTCAAGTCCCCGTATGGCGCAGGGTGCTATGACAACCCGCGCATGGCCCACGAGTTCTTCCCGGGCGACACGTTCCCGGTCGACCTCGCCAACACCCAGTGGACGCTGAACTACTTGCCGGGTCCCACCGGCGGCAACTACATCATCGTCCCCTCGGGCTTTCCCTACGATGCGGTGACGCCTGCGGCGAGCGGCGTCAACCTCGCGGCGCAGCCATACACCACGAGCTCGTCGGCGAACTGGGACGACGCATCCGTCAACAAGACGCTGTCGTTCGCATTCCCCTACCCCAACGCGGGCAGCCCCACGACGAACGCGATCTCGGTCAACTCGAACGGCAGGATCTATCTCGGTACCCACTTCGACGGCACGTTCGGGTCGAACGGCGCCAACTCGGGCTACGTGCCGACTTCGTTCCGCGGCACGACGGGCATCGGGCTGCCGGTGATCGCAGGCTTCATGTGCGACCTGGACGTGACCGTCGGCGGCCAGATCTGGTACGAGGATCCGAGCCCGAACGGCGGCGTCCGCATCACCTGGAACGCCATCCCGAACTGGCAGGACCCCGCATACACCGGCCTGGCGGCGCAACAGAACTTCATCCAGATGGAGCTGGTGCCGGGCGGAAACGTCTACCTGTCCTTTGGCGCGAGCCTCGGCAACGGCGGCAGCTTCAACAACATGGCGTGCACCGGCTACAGCGCCGGCAGCGCACAACCGATGGGCCCGCAGCTCGACTGGTCGGCGCTCAACGGTTACACGACCGGCACGGGTGAGGTGGCGCTCAAGATCGGTGCGGACAACCGCCCGATCACCGGCACCACGATCACCGTGACCGTCAGTGAGATTCCCGTCGGCGCCTTCGTGGCTGCAGTCGTCTTCGGCTTGACCAAGTTCGACCCGGGCATCCCGCTCGCCGCCTTGGGCATGCCGGGCTGCGCCGCCTACACGACACCGGACCTGATGGTGGCCGGCCTCGCGGCAGGGACGACGTTCTCGAGTCCGTTCGCGATCCCCAGCAACCCGGCCCTGACGGGCTTCCAGCTTCTGGGGCAAGGCCTGGTGCTCAGCCCCACCGTCCCGAACCCGTTCCAGGGCATCACGTCGAACGGTCTCGCCCTGATCATCGGCCCGAACTGATCCGCGGGCCGGCCAGTACGCAGCGGAGAGGGTGGGCCGTATGGTTGCCCACCCCAGCGTGAACGGAAGCCCATCCTCGCCGCCCCGCCGCCTGTTGCTCGTCGCGAACCCGATCGCCGGTGGTGGTCGCGGCAAGGACTTCGCAGAGCAACTCGCCGCGTCGTTGCAAGCGCGCGGCATCGAGGCGGAGGTCTACCTGACGAGGGCCGCCGGCGATGCGGCGGCGCGCGTCGCACGCACGGGCACCGAGCCATGGCACGGCCTCGTGGCGATCGGCGGCGACGGCACCGTCAACGAAGTGCTGAACGGCATGCCCGACCCGAGCCTGCCGCTCGCTGTGTTGCCGCTCGGCACCGCGAACGTGCTCGCGCTCGAGCTCGGGTTGCCGAAGCAGCCCGAGGCGGCCGCAGCGATCATCGCGGCGGGCCACGTGCGCAGGCTCGCGATCGGCCTCTGCGGCAACCGTCGCTTCCTGCTGTTCTGCGGTGCCGGCGTCGACGGCGCCGTCGTGCAACGCCTCGGTCAGGTGCGCGCGGGCACGCTCGGCAAGCGCAAGTGGCTTCTGCCGATCCTGCACACGGTCTGGCACTGGCCGCAGTTCACGCTGGCGGCGACGTTCCCGGACGGCAGCCGCCTCGAGAACCTGAGCTCGGTGCTCGTGACGCGCGTGCGCAACTACGGCGGCGTGGTGCACCTCACGAAGGACGTGTCGGTCGACAGCGGTCTCTTGCACGTGTTGTGCTTCCGGCATCGCTCGCGCCTGCAGTGGATGTGGCAGGGTGCACGCGCATTCGCCGGCCGCATGGCACCGGGCGCCCGGCTCGAAACACGGGCCGTCACCTCGGTCCGGATCGACGGCGACGCTCCGTTCCAGATCGACGGCGACTTCGGCGGCGTGAGCCCGGTCCAGGTGAGCCTGCTGCCGCAGCAGGCCCGGGTCTACGTCGCTGCGGAACGAGCCGTTCCGAGCGCCGATGTGCCAGTGTCGGTGCCGGGTTGGTAGCATGACGCCGATGACCGGACAGCCCCTCGTCCACGAAGTCCACGTCGGCAATGTGACGTTCGGCGGCGGCCGCCCGTTCGCGCTGATCGCAGGCCCTTGCGTGATCGAGAGCCGCGACCACTGCCTGCGCCACGCCGCCGCGCTGCAGCGGATCTGCGCCGCGGCCCGCGTGCCGCTGGTGTTCAAGAGCAGCTTCGACAAGGCGAATCGCACGTCGGGCAGCGCGTTCCGCGGCCTCGGCATGGAAGCCGGGCTCTCGATCCTCGCCGCGGTCAAGCGCGAGCTCGGTCTGCCCGTGCTGACCGACGTGCACGAGCAGGCGCACTGCGCCCCGTGCGGCGAGGTGGTCGACTGCCTGCAGATCCCCGCGTTCTTGTGCCGCCAGACGGACCTGTTGCTCGCGGCGGCCGCGACCGGGCGCGCCGTGAACGTCAAGAAGGGACAGTTCCTCGCGCCCGAGGACGTCGGCAACGTGATCGCGAAGCTGCTCGGAGCGGGCAACAAGAACGCGATGATCACCGAACGCGGCGTCAGCTTCGGCTACCGCACGCTCGTCGTCGACTTCGCGGGCTTCCCGACGATGCGCGCGTTCGGCCAACCGCTGGTCTTCGACGCGACGCACGCGGTGCAGCGCCCCGGTGGCGCCGGCACCGCCACGGGCGGCGACCGCACGAAGGTGCCCTACCTCGCGCGGGCCGCCGTCGCATGCGGCGTCGATGGACTCTTCATGGAGGTGCACGAAGACCCGGACCACGCCCCGAGCGACGGCCCCAACATGCTGCGTCTGTCCGACCTGCCGCGCGTGCTGCAGACTCTCGTGCGGCTCGACGCCGTGCTGCGCGAACCTTGATGAAAGCACGCGTTCGGGCGCCGGGCCGGGCTGGCCCATGGCATCGGTCCGTATCGGGCACGAGCCGTCACCGGCTGGCACGGTCCCACCCCACCCGCGAAAGACCGCCGTCGGTTGCCACGACGGGGCGCGCTACTATTGGGGCTGCGGCAGCCTGGCTGTAGCCCCATTCGATGCGTGCTCGCGAACTGATCGTCCTCGGTATCGGCCTCGTCCTGGCTCTCGGCGCCGGCCTCTGGTTCGCGAGCCAGCAGGGTCGCGCCGAAGAGCTGCCGCCGGACGCGAGTGCCGTTCACCCGGCAGGCCCTGATCCGGCAGCCGGTGGGCCCGAAGGGGTGCAGGCCGCGCCCCAGGCGGAACAGAGCGGCGTGCAACACGCCCCGGCGACCGTGAAGGGCCCCGTCGCGCGAACGGGCGACCGCGACCCCAGTGCCAACGCAGGAAGGACCACGGGCATGGTGTGCGGCGACATCCAGCTCGCGGTCTCGGTGATCCCCAAGATCACGTCGATGACGGTCATGGTCGAGGAAGTCCGCAGCGCGTTCGCCGCGGCGGGATTCAGCCGTCCCCATCTGTTCCGCGTGCCGATCAAGCTCGGCGTCGGCACGCCGACGTTCAAGGTCGACGACATCCCGTTCTCGGAGTACCCGTACGCGGTCAGCGTGTACGTGCCCGGACTCAACGGCAGCAAGCGCACGGTGACCATCGATGCGACGAATCCGGTGGTCGAGGACATCGTGCTGGTCGTCACGCCCGGCGCGCCGTTCACGCTGCTCGTCAGAGACCAGGACGCGGCGCCATACACGGGCCTCGACGTGCAGATGCAGCCGGTCGGCGATCCACCCGGTCGCGGCCACGTGAAAGGCACGACCGACAACTTCGGCAGCGTCGTGTTCGAGGACATGCTCGCCGGGGACTACCAGATCGTCGCCTCGCTGAAAGGGCAGCCGATCGGCGACGGGGAGACCGTCAAGGTGCAGCCCGGCCAAGGGAGCTTCAGTCCGAAGGTCCAGGGCCAGGGGTTCGCGATGACGATCCCGCGCGGCGTGCCACTGCAGTTGCAGGTCAACGACGGAGCCGGCTACGGCGTGCCCGACGCCACGGTGACCGCGACGGCCATGGACCGGATCAAGCTCACGCAGGTCACGGCGACGACGAACGCCGGTGGCCGGGCCGAGTTCACGCACCTCGCTCCGGGCTCGTGGCATCTCGTCGTCGAGAAGGAGAAGTTCGAGCGGCGCGATCTGCAGGTGACGATCAAGGCCGGGCAAGAGCCCGCGTTCCGCGATCTGCAGCTGCGGCGCACCTCCTGGTAGCGCACCGCCTCGAACTCCCGCGGCGATCGTGCTGCTGTGGTTTCTGGCGCGGTCGGCCGAGGCGCGTTGAAAAACAGTGTCGTCGCCGTGGATCCTCCAGGCTTCCGACGGGTTCGCGCGATCGGTAGATTGCCGCCCAACTGCAATCGCGACGAATCGCGTAATTCGACCATGGGACAACCGATCGTCGACCTGAACAGCCTCGACCTCAGTCGCAATGTCATCACCGAAGAAGATCTGCGCAGCTGCCTGCCGCACCGCGATCACTTCCAATTGCTCGATGGCATCTGCCACTTCGACCCCGAGCGCAAACTCGCGATCGGCTACAAGGACTGGGGCGCCGATGCGTGGTGGGCGAAAGGCCACATTCCGGGCAAACCGCTGATGCCCGGCGTGCTGATGATCGAGGGCGCCGCGCAGGTCGCTTCGTTCCTGATCAAGAAGGTGAGCGGCTGGGACATCGACCGGTTCATCGGCCTCGCGGGTCTCAACGACGTGCGCGTGCGCGGCCAGATCACGCCGCCGGCGCGCGTCTACTTCGTGAGCGGCGACGTCGTGTTCAGCGGCCGCCGCATGGCCAAGATGCCGGGGCAGGTGTTCTGCAACGGACAGATGACGATGGAGATGGAGCTGCTCGGAGTGATGTTGTGAGATGAGCGGCGCCCACCCTCCCACGCCGGCGCCGCAGTGGTTGCTGGCGTTGCCGATCCTCGCGATGGCGATCTGGTGGCCGTGGGAGCCCTACTGGCAGAGCGACGACTTCATCGCGCTGCACTACGCGCACGACCTCGACCGCGCGCTGCACGACTTCACTGGACCCCAGTATGGCGCGACCGACCTTTGGTGGTTCTACCGGCCGTTGGTCACGCTGAGTTTCTGGGTCGAACAGACCATCGCGGGCGCCGACCCGTTCCTGTCGCACGCGAGCAACGTCGTGGCCCACGGCATCAACACGCTGCTCGTGGCGCTGCTGTGGCGCCGGTTCCTACCCGACGTGGAAGCGTTCCTCGCGAGCCTCCTGTGGGCGATGATGCCTTCGCACGCCGGTTCGATCGCATGGGCCGTCGGCCGCGTCGACAGCCACGCGACGGTGTGGTGCCTGCTCACACTGTGGTTGTTCACGCTGCACGACGAAGCCGTGAGCCAGGACAAACCAGGCGCTGCCTGGCCGATGGTGGTTGCGTTCGCCGGTGCGCTGTGCACTAAGGAGAGCGCGATGGTCGTGCCACCGCTCGCGGCGATGTACGCGTTCATGCGCACGGCTCCGAAACCGCTGCGCACGCGCATCGGGCTCGCGCTGCGCCGCTCGCTGCCGCTGTTCGTGCTGCTGCTGCTCTACGTGCCCTTCCGCTTCTACGTGCTCGGTCGGTTCGGCGGCTATTGGGGCTTCCAGTGGGATCCACTCGCGATGCTGACAGGCTTGGGGAACGTCGTGGCCGATCTGTTCGTGCCGCTGCGCTGGATCGGTCTCGCCGACGCCGCGGAACTCGTGAAGCTGCCGCCACTCGTCTGCCTGTGGATCGCGGTCTTGCCATTCCTGGCCGCGGTCTGGGTGCTCGCGTCCACGCCGAAGTGGCTGGTGACGTTCGTCTTCTTCCTGGTCGCGCTCGTGCCCATGGCCGGGATGCTGAGCAGCAATCGACAAGACCTGCGCCTCTACTACTTCCCGACCGCAATGCTCGTGGGCCTGCTCGCGGCGCCGGGGCGCGTGTCGGTGCTCGTGTTGCTCGCGTGGACCGTGCCCTTGATCGCGATGCGCAACGAGCAGCACCGCGTCGACGTGCAATCCGCGGCGCTGCACCGGGCACTCGTGCGCGAAGCGAACGAGGGAGCCGCCGGACCGATGTTCGTTCAGGGCTTGCCGCAGGCGAATGCGATCGGCACGACGAGACAGTTCGCCTTCGGCGTCGACCGCATGCTGCAGGAGCCGTTCAGCCGCCGCGGCCAGCGGCTCATGGCGCTGCGACCACTCGAAGCAGCGAGCAACGTATTCCGACTCGAGACGACGGAGGGCATGCCGTTCGCGCTGCCCGCCGGGTCGACGTGGTTCTTCCTCGATGCCAACGGACCGGGCTCCATGGCGCTGGGTCAGCCACCCGCGGGGCCGAAGCCGCCGGAGCTCAAGGTGACCGGCGATGTCGAAGGCGTGCTCGACCTCACGTCCGAACGTCTCGGCCACCTGCTGGAGGAGTTCAGAGACAAGGGCAAGCGAGACGAGCCGAGCTTCGACCTGCAGACCCCCGGTTTGCGCCCGCAGGCCTATCGCATCACGATCTTCACCGCGAGCGGCTATCTGTGCTGCTACGGTGCGGACCACGCTGCAGCCGGCAGTCCCGACGGGGCCATCGACATGCTGCGCTTCCTTGCGGGCCCTGAGAAGAACGGGCTCGAGCCCGCGCGCTACGCGCTCGACCATTCCAAGTTCGTCGCCGAGGCCCTGCTCGTGCCGACCACGATCGACCTCGTGCCCGAGTTTCCAGTGCTCGTCGAAGCCGGCTCGTGGCAGGGGGTCCAGTTCACCGCATCACACCGCGCGCCCCGGCTGGTAACCTTCCGGTTCGATCGAGGCTACCCAGCCTGGTTGCGCCGGGTCCTGGGTAAGGGCCCGTGAAGGATGGCAGCCGCACCTCGAGCCGGAAACAGCAGGGAAGCAGAACCGACCATGCCACGCGATGGACGAGACCGCCGCCCCGCACGGCTCGCCAACGCGCCGATAGCAGGGGCTCGCGCCTGGCATGCCTGAGCCACCGACCAACGCAGCTGCGCCCCCACCGAGGGCGACCTCGCGACAGGTCGCGTGGTTCCTGACCGTCGCGGTCGTCGTCGGGCTGTTGCTGCGTGTGCCGTTGCTCGGCCGCCCGCTCTGGTTCGACGAAGTGTGCATGTCCAAGCAGTGGATCGGCACCTGGGAGCAGCTGCTCGCGGCGCTCTACGTCGACATCCATCCGCCGCTGTTCCTCTGCTTCATGCACTGCTGGAACGGCGTCTTCGGCGACGGCGAGCTGTCGCTGCGTTTGCCGCCGCTGCTCGCAGGCCTCGCCTGCATCCCACTGCTCTATTGGACCGGCCACCGCCTGGTCGGCCAGACCGCGGCGTCGTGGGCCGTCGTGCTGCTCACGCTGTCTCCGGTCCACATCTGGTACTCGGCCGAAGCGCGCCTCTACACGCCGATGCTCGCGTGCCTGTTGCTGTGCGTCGGCACCTTCGACCGCCTGCTCGATCCCGAACGACCGCGCCGGCGCTGGCTCGTCGTGCTGCACGTCGCGAACGTCGCGGTGATGCTCGCGCTGCACTACTACCTGGCCGTCTACGTTGCGCTGCTGGCCGCGCTCGCGCCCGTCGTCGCGCGCGGGTTCGGTGCGCGAACCTGGCGCGTGATCGTGTGGCACGGCATCGGGCTCGTGCTGCTCACTGGTTTCGTCTTCGCGAAGGCCGCACTCGGCGAGTTCCAGGTCGCGCAGGACTACCTGCGCGCGATGACCGCGGGCGAGTTCTACCGCCTCGTGTTCGACTGGTGCCTCAGCGGCTACGTGCTCGACCCGATCGAAGGCTCTGCCGGTGCCGTCGCGGCCGTCGCTCGGATCGCGATCGGCGCGCTGTTGCTGCCGCTCGGCCTCTGGCACATCTGGCGGCAACGTTCGCGCCACCGCGCGGGCTTCCTCGTGCCCGTCTGTCTGCTGGCCATCCCTGTCTTCCTCTGGGCGTCGGCAGCCACGGGGCTCGGCAAGACCTACCAGGAACGCAGCGCGCTCACGGCCTTGCCGTTCGTGCTGCTGCTGGCCGGCAGCGGCCTCGCGACCTTGCAACGCGGTCTGCAGCAAGCCGCCGGCGTCTTCGTGCTGCTGTTCTGCTGCGTCTGTCTCGTTGCCCTCGCGCGCTTCCACGAAACGCACTGGACCGTCTACAAGCCGAACTCCGACTGGCGCACGGCCGCGTACTACCTGTCGCAGGAGATCGCATCGGGCGGCGCGGGACGTCCCGTGTTCACCTCGACGCCCAATGCACGGCCGCTCTCGTACTACGAGCCGCGGATCCAGGACGTGAAGAGCCTCACGCAGGCGCGCGATCCGGCGAGCCTCGGCAATTCGGTGCGCAAGCACCTCGGCGACGCGCTCGGCGACTACGCCGAACGTTGCTTCTCCACTCTCCTGGCCCGCAACCAGGAGTTGCTGTCCGGTGCCGCGCTGCGGATCCACCCCAGTGCCAGCGACCCGGACAAGCTGTTCGTCTACCGGCCTGCGTACGGGGGCTCTTCGCTTGCACCAGTCGAGGACTTCTTCATCTGCTACCTCGTGCGCGATGAGTGGCATCCGCACGTCAGCAAGGACAGCAGCGTCGAGGACCTGCTGCGGCACCCGCGTGTCAAGGTGCTCGAAGCGAAGCACTTCACCGGCATGAGCGTCTACAAGGTGCGGATCCAGCGGTGAGCCGTGGCGGGCCGCCTCGCCGGCACGTCGTCAGTCCGCGGCCATCTCGAGGTCGAGCTGCAGCGAGAGCCCGACCAGGTCTTCGAGCAACCGCGGATCGAGCGAGAACGAGCCCATCTGCTCGAGGCAGCCGCGCAGCTGCACGGTGACCGCGACGCGCAACACACCCGGATGGGCCAATACCTCGCGATAACCGGGGCAGGCCCGCAACAGCGCGAGCAGCTCGGCCACTTTGTCCTCGGGCCAGTGGAAACCGCGTTGCAGCACTTCGTGGATCCAGAGCCCTTCGTCGCGCAGCTCACCGCCGCGCGGTCCGATCTCGCCCTTGCCGAACGCGCGCGTCGGCGGCAGGTCCAGGCATCGCGTCACGGTCTCGGGATCGACGTCGCCGAGCACGATGCGCAACGCGACGACCGCTCCCGGCACGATCGTGACGTCCCGCTCCTCCCACGCCACACCGGTCCACCGCCAGTCCACCTGCAGGAAGAACGACTCGGCCGCCAACCGGTAGCGGGTCACGCCGCGCTCACCATGCACCTCCGACTGTCCCGGTCCGATGTGGCCCCACGCGGGCTGCCGTTCGAGCAATCGCCGCAACAGATCGTTCCGGCTGCAGTGCAGCCGCAGCAGCGGCAGGTGTGGCAGCGGTTCGGGCGCCATCACGGCTCCGTCGGTGAAGGCGCAGCAAGACGCGGCCCGGGCACGTCGTCGGTCAGGATCTCCTCGACGTCGAGCAGGCTGCAACGGCATTCGACGCCGAGCAGCTCCTGCAGCGAGGGCCGCGTGCGGCCTTCGTCGCCCGAGATCCACTCCTTCACGTAGGTGCCGTGCTCGCACAGGATCCGCACCTCGAGCACGCCCTCGCGCAGCGGCAGCAGGCCGAGCACACGCAGCCGCCGCGTGCGGTCGAGGTCGGCGCGCCGATTGGCGACGCGCTGCGGCGTGCGCTGCACGATCTCGCCCTGATACTGCGCGGCCGCAGCCAGACGCTCCGCGTCGGGCATCTGCGCAACCGCGACCTCGGCGCGGTAGACCTTCTCGAAGTGCGTCTCCTTCCAGTACGCGATGCGCTGGCGCCGCACCTTCGTGAACGGTTCCAGCTCGATCGCACCCTCGGCTCGCGCCACGATCTCGCGCCGCAGCGCCTCGAGGTCGACGTCGGGGCAGCGCGCCCCGATGACCTCGAACACGAACGGACGGCCGCGCCCGAGCATCAGCACGTCGACGTCCTCGCGGCCGGCCCCGTGAAAGCGACCCGTCTTGGCCTGCATCGCCGGCACCAGCCGCCGCGCGATCAGCTCCTGGACCGACTCCTTGGTCAACTTGCCGTAGCCGCCGCACTGTTCGCAGCCGCGGCGGTGCAGGCGGTGGCCTTTGCAGCGAGGACAGAAGAAAACCGTCTGCGGCAGGCCGCGTCGCAGCTTGCGATAGCGCGACTCGAGCCAGACGTCGGTGCGCGGTCGCGGACTGGCCAGAGGCTGCGGATCGGTCATGCGCCCGCCAAGAGAACCGCGTTGCCGCGGGCCTGGCAAGCAGAACTACAAAGCACCGTCCGCTCGCGTCAGCGGCGGGCCGGGGCCGGCGTGCCGCGCCGGGTCTGGTGCTTGCGCTGCATCTCCGCGTGACGCTCGAGCATGCGCCCGAGCAGGCCGAAGAACTCCTTGGGTTGGATCGGCGTCAGCAAGAACGAGTGGATGTTGTACTTGGTCTTGTCGTGCCCCATGTCGCGCACGTTCTTCGGCGCCGTCAACACGAACAGCTCGGTCGTGGTGTCGAAGGAGCGCAGGTGATGCAGCAGCTTCACCGTGTCCTTCTGGCGTGGGTCGACGCCGAGCATCACACAGTCGAAGTGCTTGCTGCGCATCTCGTTGATGCCCGCGTATCCCTGGCCGACCGTGACGTGGACATCGGCCAGTTGTTGGAGCCCGACCTTGACCTGGTCGCGCACCAGGGGGTCCTTCTCGATGAGCAGCACTTCCATGGGTGTTGCCTATCGGCACGAGGCCGGCTCGATCACGAACTGCCTTCGAACTCGCGGTGACAACGAAGCTTGACCGCCGCGCTGCCATGCGCTGTCGTGTGGCCGGCGATGAACTTCCTGGCGGGCGTCGACGAAGCGGGACTGGGCCCCATCCTCGGGCCGCTCGTCGTCGCCGGTGTCGCGATGTCGGGGCCGGAGGGCGTCGATCCGTGGAAGCTGCTGCAACGCCACGTCAGTCGCGGACAACAGAGCAAGGGCAAGGTGCGCGTCGCCGACAGCAAGAAGGTGAACCAGGGCCCGAATGGCCTGAAGCATCTCGAGGAGACGGCGCTCGTGTTCTGGACGGCGCTGCACGGCGAGCTGCCACCGGACCTCGGGCAGTGGCTGCGGCAGCTCGGCGCCGACTGTGAGCTGCTCCAACGCTGCCCCTGGTACGAGGACCTGCGCCTGCGCCTGCCGCGCGAAGCCGACGCCGACTGGGTGCGCCTGCAGGCCGAGCTCGTCGCGCGCGCGCTCAGGAAGGGCTCGGTGTCGCTGCTCGACATCGCCGTGCGGCCGGTCGACGTCGAGGAATGGAACGGGCTGATCGCCGACACCGACAACAAGAGCCGCGCGCACTTCCACGCCTACGCCGAAGTGATCGGGCGCATCCTGCAGCGTTTGCCGGAGAGGTTCGATGCCGGCTCGAGCGGGCACCTGGTCGCCGACCGCTGTGGTGGCCGCATGCACTACCGGGGCGATCTGCTGCGTCTGTGTCCTGATGCGAGGGTCGAAGTCGTGCAGGAAGAGCCGGAAGTCTCCTGCTATCGCCTGCTGACCGACGCCGGAACGGTGACGATCACGTTCGCCGAACGCGGCGAGGACCGCGCGTTCCCGACGGCGCTGGCCAGCTGCTTCGCCAAATACCTGCGCGAGCTCATGGTCGAAGTCATCAACGGCTGGTTCTGCGCGCGCGTGCCGGGCCTGCGCCCCACGGCCGGCTACTACGTCGACGGCCACCGTTTCCTCGGCGAGCTCGAGCCCCACCTGCTCACGCACGCGTTGCCGCGCCACCGGCTCGTGCGCGTGCGCTGAGCCGGGTGAGCCGCGACTCCACTACGCGGCGGAGAACCCTTCGTCTTCCCGCAGGTCGTGGCCGTTCGCGGCGGCGACGGCCAACTCGTCGCACCGTTCGTTCTCGGGATTGCCGGTGTGCCCGCGGACCCAGTGCCACGCGACCGTGTGTGGCTCCATCGCGCGCAGCAGGCGCTGCCACAGGTCCTGGTTCTTGACCGGTTCCTTGCTCGCGGTGCGCCAACCACGCTGCCGCCATCCGTCGAGCCAGCCCTTCGTGAGAGCATGCACGACGTATTGCGAGTCGGACCATGCGTCGACCTTGCACGGCTGCGTCAGGGCCTCGAGGCCGGCGATCGCGCCGAGCAGTTCCATGCGGTTGTTGGTAGTGCGGCGGAAGCCGGCCGACAGTTCCTTGCGTTGCGTGCCGTACAACAACACGGTGCCATAGCCACCGGGTCCCGGGTTGCCGAGGCAGGCGCCATCGCTGTAGATCGTCACGGACTTCGGCGGCATGGACCCGGCATAACAAAGGGGAGCAGCCGCGACAACCTTCGCTCAGTTCTCCTACGCTCCCTGCGGCGCGTGCAGCGTCGCGGCGAACGCCGTGAGCTCGGGCCAGAACGCCGCGAAGTCGCGTTCCAGTTCCCCGTAGAGCGCGCGCAACTGTCCGGCTCCTCGCTCGAGCGGCGTCGGGCGCTTGACGCGTTGCGACAGCGCCTTCAGCACCGCGTCGATGCCGTCGACGTCGGCATAGGCCGTGAGCCACGCTTGCCGCCGCATCCATGGCGCGGCCTCCTGCAGGCGCGCAGGCAGCAACGCCGCATGCGTGTCGAGCAGCCGATGCACCATCGCCGCGAACTCGGTCAACGTTTCGCCCTCGCCGAGTTGTCGCCAATCGCGCGCGAGGAAGTGGTCATAGAACACGTCGATCAGCACGCCCGAGAACCGGCGGAAACCCGGATCGAGCCGTTCGCGGCTCTTTCGCACGACGGCGTGCGAGTCGACGAACCGATCGATCGCGCGATGCTGCGCGATGCCGCGCTGCAGCTCGGGATGCAGCGAGCCGAGGTCGACCCCGCGCACGAAGTCGCCGCAGAGGTTGCCGATGCGCAACAGCGGGGCGGCCGGAGCGAGGCGCAGATGGGCGAGCCAGTTCATCGGACCCGCACCATTCTACGCGAGGGAGGCAACCCGCACAGAGCGTGCGCGGGACTCGGCCAGCACCTAGACTCCTCGCCCCGATGAGCACCGAACTGCCCACGAAATACGACCCGCAGACGCTCGAGCCGCAGGTCAGCAAGCGCTGGCTCGCGAGCAAGGCGTTCGCCGCGAGCCCGGACGGTCGCGACAACCGCTACGTCGTCATGATGCCGCTGCCGAACGTCACGGGCGCGTTGCACATGGGCCACGCGATGGACAACGTGATGCAGGACCTGCTCGTGCGCTGGCACCGCATGCAGGGCGACAACACGCTGTGGCAGGCCGGCACCGACCACGCCGGCATCGCGACGCAGGCCGTGGTCGAGAAGCGCCTCAAGGAGCTCGAGGGCAAGACGCGGCACGACGTCGGCCGCGACGGACTCGTGCAGCGCATCCACGACTGGGCCGCGCAGAGCAAGAAGCGCATCGGTGCGCAGCAGCAGGCCATGGGCTGCTCGTGCGACTGGGACCGCGCGCGGTTCACGATGGACGAAGTCTGCGCACGCGCCGTGCGCCACACGTTCTTCGCGATGTTCAAGGACGGCCTGATCTTCCGCGGCAACCGTCTCGTGAACTGGGACTGCGCGCTGCAGACCGCCGTCGCCGACGACGAACTCTACAAGGAGACGGTGCAGGGCAAGTTCTACCACCTGCGTTACCCCGTGATCGACGCGGCTCCCGGCGAGCCGGCGCACGTGCTCGTCGCGACGACGCGGCCCGAGACGATGCTCGGCGACACGGCCGTGGCCGTGCCGGTCGACCCGGCCCGCGGCATGCGCGAGGCGATCGCGGCGCAGCGCGGGAAGCTGGCCCAAGCGCCGGACAAGGAGCGCGACGCGGCCCAGCAGGAGCTCGACCGGCTGCTGGCGCGCGAACGCGACGTGCTGCCGCTGCTGGTGCGGATCGCCGCGATGGCCAAGGCGGGGCGCAAGGTCAGGCTGCCGCTGCTGAACCGCGCGATCCCGCTGATCCTCGACGAATGGGCCGACCCGACGCTCGGCACGGGTTGCGTGAAGGTCACGCCCGCGCACGACCCGAACGACTACCAGGTCTGGCAACGCCACCCCGAGATCGGCGCGGTCAACGTGCTGAACACCGACGGCACGATCAACGAGCTCGGCGGCCCCTACAACGGCCAGGACCGTTTCACGGCGCGCGGCAAGGTGATGGCCGACCTCGAGAAGCTCGGCCTCGTCGAGCGCATCGAGGACCGCGCGATCGAGATCGACCACAGCGACCGCAGCAAGACGATCGTCGAGCCGTTCCTGAGCAAGCAGTGGTTCGTGCGCATGGCCGACGTCGAAGGCGGCGTCGTGATGGGACGCGGCACCGCGAAGGAGTTCCGCCGGCCGGGTCTCGCGCAGGCGGCGCTCGACGCCGCGGCCGGCACGCTGCCGCCGTTGCGCGACGGCACAACTCGCCAGAGGGTCCGGTTCCATCCCGACGAAGAGCGCTACCGCAAGATGTACGACCAGTGGCTCGTCGAGAAGCGCGACTGGTGCATCAGCCGCCAGCTCTGGTGGGGTCACCGCATCCCGGTCTGGCGCGGCGAGCTGCCGGTCTCCCACCTGCTGCGGGCGCAGTCGATGCTGGTTGGTTGGTTGCAGCGCGACGACGCGTGCGCCTGGATCCTGCTGCCCGACGGCACGCGCCTCTTGCCCCAGCAGGCGTTCGCGCAGCTGCAGGGTCCGACGGCTCCGGCGAGCGTCGAGGTGCAGGTCTGCTTCCGCGACCCACAGAGCGACGACGCCGTCGGCCCGGCGTTCCTGGCGGCGAACCTGCGGCCCGACCCCGACGTGCTCGACACGTGGTTCAGCTCGGCGTTGTGGCCGCACAGCACGCTGGGCTGGCCCGACCCCGCGACGGCGCGTGTCGACGCGGGCCAGACGAGCCTCTCGGCGAGCCCGAAGAAGCCCGACGCGCTGAGCTACTACTATCCCGGTTCGTGCCTCGTGACGGGCCGCGACATCATCACGCTGTGGGTCGCGCGCATGGTGATGTCGGGGCTCTACAACCTCGGCGACGTGCCGTTCTCGAACGTGTTCCTGCACGCGACGATCCTCGACGGCAAGGGCGAACGCATGTCGAAGAGCAAGGGCAACGGCATCGACCCGCTCGACATCGTCGAACGCTACGGGGCCGACGCGCTGCGTTACGTGATCTGCGAGCTGCAGACCGGCACGCAGGACGTGCGGCTGCCCGTGCAGGCGATCTCGCCGTTCACGAAGCCCGGCGAGCCCGAGCAGCTCATCGATCTGGCCACCGCGAAGCCCGGCCCCTACATGGGCACCTTCGTCGATCCCGCGACGAAGAAGGTGATCGACATGGTCGGCCAGTACGCAGCGCAGGACATCCCCGTGGCCAAGGCGACGAGCGACCGCTTCGTCGTGGGCGCCAACTTCTGCAACAAGCTGTTCAACGCGGCGCGCTTCGCGTTCCTGAACCTCGAGGGAACCTCGTTCCGCGCGCTGTCCATGGCAGCGCTGCCGATCGAGGACCGCTGGATCCTGTCGCGGCTGCAACACGCGATCGAGACCGTGCAGAAGAGCCTGCTCGCCTACAACCCGTCGGCCGCGCTCGCGGCCGCGCGCGACTTCTTCTGGAGCGAGCTCTGCGACTGGTATCTCGAGATGTTGAAGCCGCGCTTCAGGGAAGGCGCCGATCTCGCATCGGCGGCGACCGCGAAACAGACGCTCGCGGCCGTGCTCGACCAGACGCTGCGGCTCCTGCACCCGTTCGTGCCGTTCCTGACCGAGACGCTGTGGGCGAAGCTCGCCGAGCTCGCAAAGCAGCGCGGCGTCGACCGCGAGTTCGCGCCGAGCGCCCAGCTCGTGCACGCGTCATGGCCGGCCGGCAACAACTCGTGGCGCAACGCCGAGGTCGAGCAGCAGATCGCCACGATGCAGCAGTGGTGCGTGGCGCTGCGCGAGACGCGCGCGCGCCACCAGGTGCCGCCGCGCGACCGGCTCGCCGTGCGCATCCAGGCCGAGGGTGACACCGTGAAGGTGCTGAGCGCGGTCAGTCCGCTGCTCTCGCACATGGCCGGTTTGTCCGACGTGACGGTCGGCGCCTCGGTGCAGCGCACGGCCGATTCGGCGACGGTCGTGCACGGCAGCAGCAAGGCGTTCCTGCTCGGCGTCGTCGATCTCGCGAAGGAGAAGGCGAAGCTCGAACAGCAGGTCGAGAAGCTGTGCGCCCAGATCGGCAGCATCGAGAAGAAGCTCGGCAACGAGGGGTTCACCGCGAAGGCCCCGCCGCAGGTGATCGCGAAGGAGCGTGCGAACCTCGACGCGCTGCGGCAACAACTCGCGGGCGTCGAGCAGAGCCTGCGCGAACTGGGGTAGCATTCGCGGCCACAGTGCCCCTGTGAATCCGTTCACCAGGTCGGCTCCGATCGGCGATGCGCAGTCAGTGCGCAGCACCTCCTCGCGAGCGATCGAAGCGCGTTGCCCAGCACCACGGTCCTGCAGGCATTCTCGACGCGCATCGGGTACTGGTGCGCTGGGTGGAACTCTGCGAGGATGCTGCGCACATGGAGCGGTTCAGTAGATGACCGACCGGATCACTCGACTGCGAGTCCAGGGGTTCCGCAGCCTCGCCGACGTGACGCTGGAGCTCTCGGGGTTGACGGTGCTGATTGGCGACAACGGCTCGGGGAAGAGCACCTTCATCGAAGTCTGCGAGACGCTCCGCTACTTCGCGAACTCGGGTGCTTCGCTGCAGGACTACTTCCAGGAGCATCCGTCGCCGGTGCGCGCCGGCGGCAACTCGCTGACGCTTTCGGTCGAGATCGAGAGCGACAATCCAAAACGCGAGCCGAAGCTGCACTACGGGTTCACGGTCCAGCACACCAATCACTCGGTGTCGATCCCGGATGAGTCGCTGTGGGTCAATGGAACGGGCGCAACCAAGCGATACGCCTTTCGGCGCGACGAGTCAGAAGCCCTGGTGTTCGATCCAGCCCAGAAAAAGCTCGTACAAGTAGGCAGGGAAGGTGGTCGCTTGCTGATGACCATGCTCGGTGGCCAACCACATCGCGTGGGCGAGCGATCCATCGAACTTCTCGCCATCGAGCGACTGATCCGCGTGCTTCAGGGAATCGAGGTTCACGTCCCGTTCGAGGTCGTGCCAGCATGGGTGGCAAAGCGCTTCGCACGCAAGTCCGCCAGCCGTGAGTCGAGCATGCTGCAGCCTGCATCGCGGCTCGAAGTGCTCGCATCGAACCTCGCCAACGTCTTCGCGAAGTTGCGCAGCGAGTACGGCGAAGCTCATTGGAACGAGACCATGGACTACGTACGCCTTGGCCTCGGCGACGACGTGGATTCCGTGACTGTGCAGCCTTACGCCGCCGGCGGTCAGCACGCCTTGGCGATCCGCTACAAGTCGCTCGGAGCACTGATCCCGGCTGCCGGACTCTCCGACGGCACGCTCGCCTATCTGACTTTCGTGGCTTTGATGCGGATGCCGTCGGAACGCAGCCTGTTGGCGTTCGACGAGCCGGAGCTGCACCTTCATCCGGCATTGCTCACGCGCGTCGTCTCGATGTTCGAGCGAATCAGCAAGAAGTGCCCGGTGATCGTCACGACGCACTCGGATCGTTTTCTCGACGTGCTGCGCGAGCCTGCCAGTTCCGTCGTTCTGTGCCAGCTCGACGATCAGCGCGCGACCCAGCTCCTGCGCCCGGATCCTGACATGCTACAGAAGTGGCTCAGCGACTTTCGTGGGCTCGGCGATCTGCGCAGTTCGGGCCTCGAGGCAGCGGTCATGGAGGTTCGCGAGGCAAACCGTGCCCCGCGTCGCAAGGGATCGAAGAGGTGACCGCGATCACCGTGCTCTACGAGGACCAACGCGCAAAGGAGGCGTTCGGTCCGCACGAGTTGCTGTTGGGGATGGTGGCCGACGCCACCGGCCTACCCTGGCATCAACTGGGGAAGCGAGCCACTGCCATTGCCCTGAACGGCGTCGACAAGCTGCTCGCCGCTCTCAAGGATGCGAAGCATTGGGCACGCATGGCACCCGGGCGGCGACCGGTGCTGGCCATCGTCGACGCCGACGAAGTGCGCAAGCGCGTCGGCACTGCCAGCATGTCCTCCGCGACCATCGAGGAACGGATCCGCAAGACCTGTTCGCAACCTGATCGTCTGACGGTCGTGCTGCTCGAGAACAACCTGGAGACGGTCATCGAGGCGATTCGCGATTGCGATCCGCGCAAGACGCTCGACGAGGAACTCGTGGCCGAGGCGATGGACAAGGACATCAACGCCAGGGATCTGCTGCTGCAGAAGGTGGGGCGCGATGCAACGCGCCGCGACCTGCGTGACTGCGTGCGCAAGAAGGTGCCGTCGCTGAACAAGGCTATCGAGGCGATCCGCCGGGCGGTGGCGTCGTAGGCTTCAGCACAGCAACATGAGCAAGCCCTTGATCGCGAACGCGCGAACCTCGAAGGGCTGCGGCAGCAGCTCGCGGGCGTCGAGCAGAGCTTGAAGGACCTCGGGTAGTCGGCGATCGATCAGCGCGACTGCGCGTGCGTGCGCCGCGGCTCGTACCACACCGTGTCCTCGGGCAACTTCGCTCGCTGGTTGGCAGAGTCGAAGTCGTAGTTCGCGCCAGCCAGGATCATCGGTTGTATCTCGACGGGCCAGAGCAATTCAGTGATGCGCTCGGACACGTCGAGAATCGCTTCTGCAGGAACGTCGAACGCGTTTACGGACGTGATCGGCCCAAGGTCGCAGTCGTGGTCGGGAAAGATCGCGACAGGAAAGGGAAAGTCGTCCTCAGCAAGCAGGTCGATGATCGTTCGAATGTCAGTCTTCATGATGACTCCGTGATGCCCAGTTCGCGAGTCAGGGTGGCATGCACCGCCACGAGGTCACGAGCATCATCGTCTCGGATCTGTGCTGTCGCGTAGTCTGCCATCCGACGGAAGGAGTAAAGGCGAGCCAGCTTGGTGCCAAGTCCCAAGCGGACGTGGTTGGCGGCACGCCGCGGCCCAGGGCGGACGCGAGTCAGTTCGTCTGCGCGTGCGTGCGCCTCGGCTCGTACCACACCGTGTCCTCGGGCAATCTCGCTCGCTGCTCGGCCGACTCGAAGTCGTGGATCGCGCCGCCCAACCACATCGGCTGAGTCTCGACTGGCCACAGCAGCTCGACGATGTGTTCCGACACGTCGAGGTACACGCTCTCGGGCACATCGAATGCCAGGACGGACAGGATCGGCCCAAGATCGAAGTCGTGGTCGGGGAAGATCGCGACCGGGTAGGGGAAGTCGTTGGCACCGAGCAGGTCGAGAATCGCCTTTATCTGAGGTTTCATGGTTCCTCCGCGATGCCGAGTTCGCGGGTCAACGTCGCGTATCTTGCCACAACATCGCGTGCTTCGCCGGCCGTGATGTTCGCGGTAGCGTAGTCGGCAGCGCGACGCATGGCGTAGAGGCGGTGAAGCTTCGTACCCAACCCCAACCGGACATGGTTGGCCAGACGCCACGCATCGCCATGTGCTCCGCCGCACGGGAATCCCTTCGCACGGAGCGCTGCGCAGGTCGCCTGGAAGCAGGCATAGTAGATGCGGGAGACGGCTGGGTACAGCAGCGGCGGGTGCCTTGCCGCAAGCAGGATGGCGGCACGCAAGTTCTGCCGGGCACGGGTTCGCCACTCCTCGATGGTGTTGGCAGGTGGTTTCATGCCAGCGAGTGGGACGACGGGGGCAAGGTCGCGTTGGTTTCGTCGCCGATGCCAGCTCACGGCAAGGAACCGGGTTGGCAAGCGCTCGCAGGCGAAGTCGCAAGGTGCCTGCCCGCGGCCTAGGCTCTGTTCCGTGGTTTCTGACCTGACCGAGTCCCTGCACCGCCTGTACGGGTACCGCAGCTTCCGCGGCGTGCAGCGCGCCGTGATCGAGCACCATCTCGCGTCGGGGTCCGCGCTCGTGCTGATGCCGACCGGCGAGGGCAAGTCGCTGTGTTACCAGTTGCCGGCGTTCGTCGACGATGGGCTCACCGTGGTCGTCTCGCCGCTGATCGCGCTGATGGACGATCAGGTCGCGGCACTCGCTGCGAGGCAGCTGCCGGCCACCTGCATCCACAGCCTGCTCGAGCGCAGCGAACGCGAGCGGCGCCTGCAGACCGTGCAGAGCGGCGCCGTGAAGCTGCTCTACGTGACGCCGGAACGGTTCCGCGTCGAGGGTTTCCTGGATCGCATGCGCGGCATCGGCGTGCGCCGCCTCGCGGTCGACGAGGCGCACTGCGTCAGCCACTGGGGTCACGACTTCCGGCCCGACTACCTGCGGCTCGGCGACGTGCGGCGTGCACTCGGCAACCCACCGTGCCTCGCGCTGACCGCGACCGCGACGCCCGAGGTGCAGGCCGACATCCGCAGCGTGCTCGGGCTGCAGGACGCGCCGCTGTTCCACACGGGTCTCGCGCGGCCGAACCTGTTCCTGTCGGTGCAGCACTGCGACCACGACGACGACAAGCTCGCGCGGCTGCTCGCGGTGCTGCAGCGCACGGGCGGCCCAGCGATCGTCTACACAGCGCTGATTCGCGATCTGCTGGCGCTCGAAGCGCAGCTGCAGCGGCACGGCTACCGGCCGTTGCTCTACCACGGCGACATGTCGGCGCACGAACGGCGCACGCATCAGCGCGCGTTCGTCGACCGCGAGAACGCGCTGATGCTCGCGACGAACGCGTTCGGCATGGGCGTCGACAAGGCCGACATCAGAGCGATCGTGCACTGGCAGATCCCGCGCACGCTCGAGGCCTACTACCAGGAGGTCGGCCGCGCGGGTCGCGACAGCCTGGGGTCCTATTGCGAGCTGCTCTATCGCGAGCAGGATCTCGCGATCCAGCGCGACTTCACCGAGTGGGCGAATCCGACGGCCGACTTCGCGCGGCAGGTCGTGAATCACCTGCAGGGCCTCGGCGAGCGCGTGCACGCGGTCGACCTCGAGACGCTGCAGAACAGCTTCCTGACGAAGAACCGCCACGACGGACGCATCGCGACCGTGCTGCGGCTGCTGGCGAGCGCGGGCTGCACGACCGGCGAGCTCGGGCGCGACTTCGAGCTCGTTCGCCTGCCCGACGACGAGGAGCTCGACGCGTGGCTGCCCGAGGACAAGAGGAAGCACGACCTCATGGGGCTGCTGCGCATGGTGCGCTACGCGACCGAGGCCGCGTGCAGGAAGCAGACGATCCACGAGCACTTCGGTTTCCACGACGTCGAGAACGGCTGCGGCGCCTGCGACGTGTGCACCGACGCGGCGACCTGGCAGCACGAGCACCTGCCAAGCGCGCGACTGCTGTCGACGGCAAGCGAGGCGGCAAGCCCCGATCCAACGGCACCGCTGCAGCGCGGCGACTGGATCGACGTCGAGCAGCTCGGCCTCTGCTGCGTGCAGAGCGTACATCGCCGCGGCAAGACCTGGCACGCCGACGTCGAACGCGCGCAGGACTTCCGTTCGCAGCGCATCGACCTGCGCCGCCGCGCCTGGAAGAAGGTCGTTCGCTAGC